>Ga0209739_100017_pt1 | contig 92296 bp, 106 predicted proteins | sample JossMetagenome_2_FD_184729 | JGI IMG/M metagenome (GOLD analysis project Ga0209739, IMG submission 184729) | Hot spring sediment microbial communities from Joseph's Coat, Yellowstone National Park, USA - JC3_ASED (SPAdes) (version 3) | ecosystem: Environmental > Aquatic > Thermal springs > Hot...
ACGGGGTTATATATGGATCCTCGCTTTTCCTAATCTCCCTCTCAACCCTGCTTACTAGCTCACTTGTTAAATCCGGGCTCGATAAAGAGATTTCCTCCGGGAGATGCTTCTCGGCTCTCTCCTTCTTCGACATTAAGCACACCCTCTTACACAGGATTCAAATCACGGGTTTAAAACGATTAGCCTCTACGAGTGAGGTTCCTCAGGTATATTGCCGCGGAGAGTAGTATGAGGACTATAGTCCACAACCCTAGTAGGACCATGTTTGACACTACATCAACCTCTCTTAGATACCCGAACCCCCACCTGTAGAGGGTAGTGGCGATCGAGAGAGGCGAGTAGGCTACCAAAGACGCTAGTGGGCCGAACCTAATGGATATCACCTGGGTTGGGTAGAAGATATTCGAAAAGAAGAATAACACGTAGTAGACGACCGACCTTATCGTCGCCTGAAGATTGAAATCCCTTGTCACAGTGGACAATGCTATGGATAAACCCGACATAGCGAAAGATAGCAGTATTGAAGTATAAGCTATGACAAGCCACGCGCCCGGGGATGGTTGCCCGACCAATAGCATAGCCAGGATTAGGAAGCCGAATTGGTATATTAATCCTCTAAACGCCCCACCCACAAACCTCCCTAATACCAGCTCCAACCTTGAAACAGGGAGGGATAAAAGGTAGTCTGTCACCTCTCTCCTCAACTCGACTCCAACCTCTCTCCCAATGCTGAAGCTCGATATGAATAGCGCGAGGGATAGAATACCTGGTGTCACGAACTTTATGTAATCTGGTATGAGACTCCTGTTCACCATGTTATTGAACAGTAAGCCGAAGATCACTATGTCGGCTATATTCATGACTACCTGGCCGGCCAGCCAGAACTTGTAGCTCCAAAACCTCTTGAGATCCCTACCAGCAATGACAAGAACACTAATGGACATCTACCTCCACCCTCCAGCCTCCAGTTTGTGGGACACGATGTATATCGCGAGGTAGGAGAACCCTACCGCTAGCCCGACGATGTAGGCTATCTGGGCTTGGGGTGGTAGGCTCGTGTAGACCACGTACTCGGGTAGGAATAGTACTCTGAGGAAGTCGGAGAGGCTTGTAACTGGGTTGATTAGAGCCGAGTAGTAGTATGGCATGATCTTGGCGAGGATGGGGGCGGGGTAGAATACCGTGCTCAGTCTTATTAGGAGGGCGTCTATCACGCCCATGAGAATATCCGTCGCGTCAGTCGACTTAACGCTTAGAACAATAGTGACGGCCATGCCGACTACTCCAGCGGAGAACAAGTATATCGCTACCAGCGAGACGGGGATCCACAACAAGCTTCCGGGTTGTACGAGGATCATTATGAAGATGAACATGGGTAGGGTGAAGAGGAATGATGAGATAGAGCCACCTAGAACCCTGCCGAGAGCGAGAGTGCTCCTCTTAACTGGTAAAGCGAGATGGTACTCTATAATCCCCTCATCAAATTCGTCGGCGATCTCGTAGCCCCTAGCTATGCTAACCGAGTAGATTAAGGATGTGAACACGCCTAAAAGGTAGAAATCATAGTAGTTGAAACCCTGGGAATACCTTACAAGCATGGATATCGTGGTTCCGAACACTATTACCTGGAGAATAAACCAGGTTGTTCTCATAGCAACGAAGAGGGTCTGGTGTTTGAGCTTCATGATATCCCACTCGATTACATGGATCAGGTCGAGTAGGCCCCTAACGCTGACTCTCCTCAACAAGCCTCGCCCCTGTGAAATACATGAAAACATCGTCTAGCGTCGGCTCTTTAACCATGATGGACTTAACTTTAATCCCAGCCGACCTCAGAATATCCGCCGCGAGAAGAGCCTTCTCCTCCCCCTTCTCCACGTATATCCTCAGCGTATTACCTTGATACTCAACCCTGCCAAGATCCATTAACAATTCGATAGCTTTATCCCTCCTCCCATCCCCCTCGGTGACAACCTCGATCACGTCCCCTTTAGGAATCCTATCTTTCAACCCGCTTACAGTGTCAACGGCGACCAGCCTCCCCCTATATATAATCCCTATTCTCTCGCAAACCTTCTCGGCTTCAAACATATCGTTTGTCGCTACAATCACAGTTGACCCGTGATCTCTCAGCTCCTTTATTATATCCCACAGCTTATGCTTGGTCGGGACATCAACCTGGGCTGTGGGCTCATCCAATATTGCGAGCCTAGGTCTCTGTATCAAGACCTTAGCCAGCTCAAGCTTCTTCCTTGTGCCACCACTCAGCTGGTAGAAATATTTGTTCCTATGCTCCCACAAATCCAGCGTCTCAAGCACTTCTCTCACAACCTTCTTGGCCTCTCCTCTACTCAAGCCGACAACTCTGGCATGCCACTCCAGCAACTCCTGGACTTTATCCACCCACAGGGCTTTAGGGTCTTGGAAAGCTAGTCCTACAAGCCTCCTCACCTCATAGTCTTCTCTTGTAACACTGTGCCCGTAAACAAAAATATCCCCACTCGTCGGCTTGTAGACGGTGGCTATTGTAAGCAGGGTAGTGGTCTTACCAGACCCGTTGGGCCCGAGAAAGCCGAATATCTCCCTGTCATAGATCTCGAGGTTCAACCCGTTCACAGCCGTGAAGTTCCCGAAGCGTTTCGTGAAGTTGACTACTTTAACCGCTACAACCCCGCCCTCCATCACCCTCACGACAGCTAGAAGCAAGAACATTTACTATTCCATGATAAAAGTGCATTTTAAACTAGACTACGGAAACCTAGGATTAGACTATTAACTGGAGTACGACGACATCCCCGTCTTTCAGCTTGAGATACCCCCTTAGGTATCTATCCGACACCACCTCGACAATCCTCGTGTTATGGCTTGTTTTCTCGGGCCTAACAATATAGACTATGAGCCCTCTCAGAAGGGCCTTGTAGGCTGAGACCCTGCCTAAGCCTGGTTTCGGCGGAGGGATCTTCACCGGGTTGACCAAGCTCAAGACGGCGTTTAGATAACCAGGGTCTTCCACCTCGATGTTCAATGTGCCTGGAAACGGGTCTATTTCAAGGAACTTAATGAAAAAACTCCGATATAACTCTACATATAAAGCCCCCTCTCCCACACCTGAGACTACTCTCCCTGTTATCGCGACCATGCCCAGGCTACCTATTGCTTCAACACGCTCGATGCGAACGTTAAACCGAGCTTGCTGAGGGTCTCAGGCTTCGGCACACCGTTGCTGTCCCATCCCCTCATAGCGTAATACTCTTGGAGCATGTTCTCGTATTTAACCGGGTCTAGCTTAGCCCCCTTATATGGGCCCTTTGTGAGAGGGTGCTTGAACCAACGGCCCGGCGGGTAATCGTGGTATTTACTCCACCCCTCGAACTCCCTAACCCAGAAAGCTCTTATAAGAGTGTATATTCTATCAGCCGCCGTGTTTATCATATCCCAAGTCCAGTTGAGTCCTGTCGCCTCGCTCAGCATCCTGACATAGTAGTCTAGCTCCAGGCCGAGCTCGACCCAGGGTAACCTGCAGACCGTTAGGGACTCGAAGAGGCCGCCCCTTATGTTCTGGAGGCTTATGAGCCTCTCAACCTTCTCCCTCGAGTAGGACAGCCTGTCCGTCTTAACCTCGTAGCTTATAATCCAAGCGTCTTTATGGTGTGCCCCTATAGGTGAGGTGCCGTAGGCTAGAGCCATGCCGGGGGCCGCGTGGCAGTCGTAGGCTGAGACCTCAAGCCCCTTCACATGCATGGCGAAGTCAGCAGCCTCTTCACCTAGGGAGGCGCTCATCCTCATTACACCCTCGGCGAGGAAGCTTCCGAGCCCCCTCCTGTAAGCAGTGTCCTCGACGAGCTCTCTAACAGCCTTATAGTCCCCCCACTCAACTCTCTCCTTCACCAACCCTTTCTCGCTCGCCTCCATTAAGAAGCCGAGGGAGTTCCCCAGCGATATAGTGTCTAGGCCGTATAGGTCTGCAAGCCTGTTTAAATCCGCTACCTTCCTCAAATCACCCAGCAAGATGTTGCTGCCGAGCATCGCGACGTTCTCGTAGTCGAGCTCGCTCAACTCGTTGAACTCGTCTCTCACAACGTTCCCGCAACCCATATTACAGTAGGGGCAAGCCCTTCTATCCACCTTCAGCTTCTCCATGAGGTCTCCTGATATGCTCTCGTATTCCTCCCACACCCCCTCCCTATAATTCATCGTTGGCAACACGCTGTTCTGCTGGCTCCACACAATTGTGGCCATTGTGCCCTGCCTAACCCAATAGTCGTAGCCGGGGGCCTCCATAATCTTCCTATAGGCCTCCTCAGCAGTCTTCCTCAAAGATTCTATGTCGTTAACCGGTGGTTGAAGAGACCCCTTGATCACTATAGCCTTCAAATTCTTACTCCCCATCACAGCGCCGATGCCCGGGCGACCCCCGCTCCTCCCCTTCTGCGAGACAACTGTAGCATACCTCACCATCCTCTCCCCGGCCGGGCCTATCGTGAGAACCCCAATATTCCTACCGTGCTCTCTAACCAGCTTGTCCTCGACGCTGAAGGAGTCCAAGCCCCATAAGTCTTCAGCCGGCTCCACGCTAACCTTGTCGTTCTCCACGTAGATATAAACGGGTTTCCTAGCCCTACCCTGTACAACAATCGCGTCGAAGCCGGCCCTCTTCAAATGATGGCTCGCCATACTACCAATATTACCATCACCATAGCCGTTTGTGAGAGGGCTCTTCGAGGCTACAACAAGCTTTCCGCTACTGGGTAGAGGTAAACCTGAGAGGGGGCCTGAGGCTACAACAAGAGTATTGTAGGGGGATAACGGGTCTACTCCAGGCGGGTTTAAATCCCATAGGAGCCTTACAGCAAGGCCTCTTCCACCTATAAAATCTGCAAGAATGCTCTTGTCGATCTCAACAATGGACACCTTGCCCCTAGACAAGTCCACTCTAATAAACCTACCCCACCATCCACCCATGGAGCACTCACCTTGCACTAATAAACCAGCCTGTGGATAAAAATTTTATGTGCCCTGAAGACGTAATTAAGGAATCCCGCGAGAATAAAACAGGGTGTAGTAAATGAGTGTTAGGACGCTACTATATGGGGAGGTATACTATCATGGGCGAAGAGGTGTCGAGAAAGGTTTTGTTTTCATCAACGGGGAAAAAATCGGCGATGTAGGGAGCGAGCCCCTGCCCGAATACGAGCTTGCGGAGCTTGTGTTGAAATACGAGAAGCCGGCTCTAGTCCTACACGGATTCAGCGCGCTTGTGCCGGGTGTCGAATTCCCGTACCGGGGTCTCGGGTTGGAGCCCCGGAGTATGAGCCCAAGCGCCCTGGAGAGGTTTGTGCAGGCCTCTGTTTCAGCCTCGATAGCAAACGGTGTCACTCTGCCGATCTTCATGGACACAGATGACTGCCAAGTTTCAAGTAGTCTGGGCAAGCTGGGTGTTCAAGGCATAGTGATCTCCAGGCAACCCTGTGAGAGGCCGGGTGTTCTCAACATACTCATAGCCCGCGAAACGCTCGTGTTCAAGGGGGTTGAACTAGGTGTTTTCAGCCAAGTTGTGTGTAAGCCTGAGGAGGTGGAGGAGCGCTGCTTAATACTAGATACTAGAGGCGAGCACTCGAGGAGCGTCCAAGCATGGCTCTCTAAGTCCCCGAATCCAAGGCTAGCGTTAAACCTCCTCCTCAAGCCGTACAAGTTGCTTGAACTGGACAATGGACTTATAGAGAGGGGCTCTATATCCGACGTGCTCGTCTACGATCTCTCGGACCCAGTCATCTCAGCTCCTCTTAAGGCGGTAGATCCTTTGACAACGGTTATGCGTGGCAACCCCCAGTTAGTGTTCGTTAGAGGGGAGGTGGCTTTCGAGAAAGGAGAGCATTTGATGGTGGAACCCCCAAGCATCATCCAATTGCTCCCTGGAGAGTAGGATGTGGGCCCGCGGGGATTCGAACCCCGGACCTCCCGGTTATCAGCCGGGCGCTCCACCAAGCTGAGCTACGGGCCCTGTCTAATTGATTTGAATGAGTTCCTTTAAAATTTAAAACCATCGCCCTCATCCCTTGTCTTCTTCACCATGTTATCCGATTATCCGCTGGAAGTCATCGGGCTACACTATAATTAAAGATTGAGCAGCATTTTATCCCCACCGCCGGGTTAGTGCTACAATGGTTCATCACGGGGTCAGGCCGCCCGTCGGCTACATCCCCGGCTATTGATAATTAAGTTTAGGAAAGCTAATATAATCCTATTGCGAGGGTTAAATATGAGTCTAATAGTTTTGCTGACGGACTATGGCTACAAGGATCCATATGTTGGAGTGGTTAAAGGTGTTATCAAGAGCATCAACCCCAGGGCTGAGATAATTGATTTAACCCACGGGGTCGGGAGACACAACGTGAGAGAGGGGGCTTTAATATTAAAGTCATCCGCGAAGTACTTCCCGAAAGGAGCAATCTTCCTGGCTATTGTTGACCCTGGTGTTGGGAGTAGTAGGAGGGCCATTCTAATCAAGACACGCAACTACATTCTAGTTGGACCTGACAACGGTCTACTCTCGCTCCTGGCATTGGAAGACGGCATTCAAGAAGTGTATGATGTTGGCGGCTCTAAATACAGGCTTGAGAAAGTTTCAGGCACATTCCACGGGAGAGACATCTTCGCCCCTGTAGCCGCATACGCCAGCCTAGGTGTACCCCTCAGTGAGCTAGGGGTTAGAGTAGAGCCGGGTAGCATCCAGGTCATAAATATACCTAGGCCTGTGGTCGAAGGCGATGTTGTAAAAGCCAGGGCGATCTACATCGACGTGTACGGGAACGTTTTAACAAACATCCCCATGACCCTTGTCTCTGAGCTCGGCTGGAGGATTGGGGATAAACTAGTGGTGGAGGCGGGGAATAACTTTAAGGAGTGCAGACTCACAACTAGCTTCAGCCTGGTTGAGGAAGGCAGTTTAGCATGCTACGAGAGTAGCTTCGAGTACCTTGAGCTGGGGGTGAATAAAGGAGATGCATCCCGAGAGTTAAATCTCAGCCTTGACGACGAGGTTACATTAAAACGTGCCTGATTAGGTCGCTAGTCTCATCATTCATATACGACGAACTCTTAAACCCGTAACTACCGGGTTCTCTTCAACCAACAAGAATGCTTCCCCTCCGGCTCCTTTACCAAATATCTCCTATTCTCCGTTTCCTCTGCGTGCTCATCCCCATTGATTCTTGTTTGTTCATAGCATCTTAGCATCCTGGGTCTAGGGCTTACACTTCACCCATGGAGACTTGGATGTTTTGTGAATTATCGGTGGGATTCGGCTGATTTAAACGGGGGTTTTTCCTCGAGGTTTAGCCCGCACAGGCTCATAGCAAAGACCCCCTCGCTCAGAAGTTACCGTAAACGAGATCAAAGCTCTCAAACCTTGCTCACAGCCATCAATCATGAAACAACAATATTAACAATCATTTTTTCCTACCCTCATCGACCGTCAGGTCAGAGATATTATCCTGATTAAATTATATGCCAACTTGGTGCGTAAAGTTTGCTACGTAAGTCTATATAGGTGTACTACGTGACCCGCCTCGAGGAGTATGAATATCTATTAGAGAGGTCCAGAAGATTCCTTGCCACAGCTGAGCTACAAATAGACAAAGGTTTCTACGACCTGGCACTCTTCAGCTTGGAGCAAGCGCTCCAATTATACTTGAAAGCAGTGGTCTTAAGGCTCGGCGTCGACTATCCGAGAACCCATAGTGTCAGGAAACTGTTGGAACTGGTATACAAGCTGACGGGGTCTGACGAAGTTGAGAAATTCTTTTCTAACTACGCTATCGAGCTTGGCGTACTAGAAGACGCGTATATAACATCAAGGTACATTCCCAGAGAATACACGAAAGAGGAAGCTAAAAGATTGCTAGAAGTAGTACGGGAAGTGATCGAAGTTGTCAATAGATCTATTAGTCGAGGAAGCCATTAAAAGGCGTAAAATATTCGAAAACTTGGGTTTACATCTAGCGAGAATAGTCGAGGTTATCAAGAGATTAGATCCTGAAGCCGAGGTATACTTGTTTGGGAGCGTTGCGGAAGGTAAATACCTCCTCTCGAGCGACATAGATGTGCTGGTAGTCACAGTGCTAAACCCGGGGTTAGTACTGGCGGAACTTTGGAGGAACGGTGTGGAAGAGCCTTTTGAAATACACGTGGTTGACCACCACCATCTAGAATTATATAAGAAAAGCTCCAGGCTGATCAGAATTGATGGGCCGGGCCAAATCTCAAGTTAAACCTATTCTCCCCCACTACTGTCGCACGAATTCACTAGTGGATCTCTACCCTCATATATCCAGGATTCTTAAACCAAGGCGTTTGAGGTGTAAACCCTAGACACGTTTAAGCATCCGCATTTAGCTTAAGGATCCCCATTTATAATGCGAGCTTCAGATAGGAATATTGAGTGATGAGCTCGGGCGTTCTACGACCCCTGGGATGAAGTTGGTTTTGAGTGCTGAGTCAAAAAAAATGCCGGGTTTAGGCTAGCTCTCTGAGCCGCCCTCCGCTCCCCTATACGGGCATATCTTCCTGAAGGGACAGTAACGGCACTCCCATGCATACCTCGGGTGTTTCTCGTCTCGTAGTAGACTAGCCAGCTCCCCCTCGACGTCGAGACGGATTGGGCGAACAGTGTACTCAAACATTTTATCGTGTGATATGTAAAGAAGGTATCCTGTAGGGGAGTCCAGAAGGTTAAGGTAGATGTTTAGCTGTTGAACATGGTGCTCGTAGGGCTCCCCCTGGAAGCTTTTAACAGATTTTATCTCGAGAACCTCCCTTGTTTCAGGGTGGAAGGCGTCCACGCGCCCCTTCAACACGTAGACTCTCCCATTCAATTCAACGTGCTTCTCAAGCTGGAACTCTGGCTTGAAGCCGTATTCCATTATAATACTCTCGATCCCTGCGTGAATCAAATTGCCCATTATAGCCGACGGCTCGAAACCTATAGAGAGCTCCGGGTATAGTTTCCTTAGGTGGTATTTGTGGTGGCATGAGACGAGGTCGGTTACATAGACTATAGATGGATCCGCTAGCTCGCTTAACCTACTTGTCTGCTCGCTCATAAACTTCTTGTATAAGATCTGTAGAATCCTCCCTCCAGAAACGGATAGTACCGCCCCGCTATCTTCAACCGGCAATTTAAGACACCTTGCTTCTCTCAATGAGTAGTTCCAAATAAGTTTTCTCCACATATCCGTCAAACCAGCTGTTCTCCTCAACCATCTTAATAAGCCATCCCGGTATCTCGCCTTCAATTTCAATGAACAAGCCTAAACCCTCGACATCATCGATAGAAATGTTTAAACCGCTACCCCTCATGATAACCCTCTTCTTCCTCACAACAAATTTGTCGTCGAACCCTATTCTCTTCAATATCTCTGCAATTACCTTTCCTTGCTCACTGGTCAACTTGGCTTCGATCTCGAGCCTGGATTTAACCACGCCCTCAATTAGGCGAGGGCCCTTGTAAGTCAAATAATATCCGACTCCGCTATCGCATCTCCTGAGTCTAAGCCTTAAAGCCTCATCTGTTAAACGTAGGTCGCGGCATGGATGTGTAAAATAGTGGTCCTCCTCGTAGCACGAGTCACTTGGTACAAACCCTTTGCTCTTGAACCATTCAACAACCGATCCACTGTCCCCTCGAATTCTAATTTTAACCTCTCTCTCAATCAACGCCCAGACCTCTTTAACGCTTGCTCGTAAACAGCCCTGTTAACCATCTCGTTCAACCTCATTATATTCCTTGGCGTGATGCTGTTAGAGTACTCTCTCGCCACGCCGGTCAACCCTTCCAAGAAAGCTCTGAACCCGTTCTCAAGTCCTCTGGAATACCCTCCCTCCAGGACAATGATGGTAGGCACTCCCACCTCTCTGACGAGAGAGCCGAGCCTATAGTAGGAGGCCTCGGTTAAATTGAGGTCCGCCAACCCGTCTCCCCTAAAGCCGTCGAAGCCCGCTGAGACCACGAGAGAGTCCGGGTTATACTCCTCGATGATGTTCTCGGCGTAGTCGAGTGCCCGTATATAGGAGTCGTCGCCCGTGTATGGCTGGAAGACCATGTTGACTTTTAGACCGAACCCCTCGCCTTCCCCGATCTCATCGGGGTAACCTGTGTGAGGGTACAATGTGTCTGGATGTTGGTGGAGGTCTAATTGAAGAATACTCTCCTTGTAGAAGATCTCCATGGTACCATTACCGTGATGGACATCGAAATCCAGGATGCCGACTCTTTTAAAACCCCTCTCCCTGAAACCGATTACCGCCGCGCCAGCGTTGTTAAAGAGACAAAACCCGTTGCTTGAGACACCTCTAGTCCTACCCCTCCTCCCGGCATGGTGTCCTGGCGGGCGGATTATAAGGAAGCGGATATCATTAACCTTTAAAGCCGTTTCGTAGGATAGGTGTAGGGCTTCGAGTGCAAGCTCCACGCTATCATTCGAAATGTAAGTGTCCTCATCTAATAGAAACCGGCCCTTCTTTGAGTACTCAAGCAATCTCTCAATGTACTCCTTGCTGTGGATTAACCCTGCCACGCGGAGTGACTCCTCTAAATCCGCATCAACCCTCGAGAACCCGTACTTCATAAACCCCATTCGAGCTAGGGTCGCAGTTAACACCCTCACTCTATCAGGGTTCTCGGGATGGTTGAACCAGGGCTTGTGTTTTAAACTAGAGTTCTCTTGGATAACCACTTCAACCAAAACGACCGCCCTGAGAGAAGATCGTGTGTCCTAGAGTTAAGTTTTTCGCGTTTCACGAGGTGTAGAATAAGGCTTGTTGGAGCGCATCCAAGATATTCTTCTTGTCTACGTCTTTTTCAACTCTCACTATGGCAAGGTTCGGGTGACCGGCTATATCAAAGGCTATCCCCTCGCCTACGAGATATTTCGCGATCCTATACGCCCTCCCCCTCGAGGCCTTTATCACGAGTAGGCTATGATTCTTGTGGGTATCTACGAGGAGCGCTACAGGTGCTTTCAGTATGCTCGCCAGCTTAGATGCTAACGCTGTGGCCCCTCTCTTCTTCCATTTCTTCCTAGCATCGATAAACCTTAGATCCCCTACCTTAACAGCCTCTATAGCTAGAGACATGGCGGTCTCCTTCAACTCATTATCCCTCTTCTCAACAATCTCTCTGACCTTCGACATAACCTGCTCGTCTAAAGGCATGGGTAGTGGGGTTGGGTCAGCTAGCCAGTCGACTATTTTAGTCCAGAGGCTCTCATCTCTAACTGCTGTAAGCGCTTTTGACATCAGCTTGGTTAACTCGAATATTTTCATATACTCTGGTGGAACCCTCCTACCCGCATCCATGTACTCGACGGCTGTAGCAAAACTCTCTAAGCGCTTGTGAATCCTCACGCCGTTTCTAGCTAGCTCGTCCATTATTAACCCCACGGTGGGCTTCTTGTGGTCGACGAGCAGGAAGTCGGCTACCTTCCTCAACTCATCTTCATGCTGTATGGTTGACAAATGGTGGTCAACGTACATTATTTTCTCTACTCCGAAGTGCTGTTTCAACATCCTTATCACGTTCCCGATGAAAGGCGCGTAGGGTAGGTCGAGGAATACCACTAGGTTGTAGGGTGCAGATATGTTGTTTATGATATATCTTATCCTGTCAGGGTCCGCTGGTTTTTTCTCCACTATACTCACGTTCCTCAACGGGTACTCGGATAGTTTCTCCTGGGTGTAGACTATTATAGCCGAGGAAACTACGCCGTCTGCATCCCAGTCACCTGCCACCAGAACTCTCTTCGGCTTCTCCATGGCTAGACCCGTAAACAAGCCTTGCCTTTAGTATTGTATTATAACGATTTTTAAAGATGAACTTGTAAACAGGTCAACCAGTTTGGCGGCCGACATATTCAGCAAGCTCCAGGAGATCGGGAGGAATGCGACTAGGGTTGTAAGAGTCGAGGAGTCAAGAGAATTCGCCATCCAAGGTGAGTACGCTAGGATCAAAGAAGCCTCCTTAGAGGTCAGCGAGCTGGATACTAGTGTATGCCGGGAGACACCGGTTAATAGTACTGTGGGGGTGGACAGTAGTAGCCGAGTGGTTGATACCCCCTACATGTTCATAGCGGTGGCAGCCGCTACAGGCGTTAGCAGGATTGGTTTAAGAGCATACGATATCCCATCACCTTCTTCTCTCCTCTCCCACACAAATAACAAATACATACTAGTTATACCGGAGGTAGAGCCTTTCAATCACCAAGTCCTAGATGAGTTAGGCGTCGAGTACAAGGATCCTTCTTCGAGGCCTTACACGCCGGGCTATAATAAAGCACTAGCTCTAGAAGAGCATCGAGTCAACTTGGAGAACATGATCCTCGGCGAGGTAGCGAAATGGGGAGAGATAGTGCTCTTAGACGGGCCACTATTCCTACCCTCACACCCGGTTACTGAGGCTAGAGGTAGTAGCAAGTTGATAAACGTCTACAAGGAGAACTGGGAGGTATTGATGAGGAGGCGCCTAAGTATAGTTGAGAAGATCAACTTGTCTAGCAGGGTCTACGGGGTTGTTAAAAGGTTGCAGTACACACATATCCTCTCGCGGGACGACCCCTTCAACCTCGGCGTCACCAACGTGAGCGACCAGGCATACCTTTCCATATTAACCGAGAGAATCTTCCGCGGAAAGCCGAGTAAGCCCATCATTATCGGCCCCATACACGTCTCCAGCGGGTTCAACGGCACCAGCGTGGAGAGAACCATGTGGTATCTCAGTATACCGAGACGTCTAACCGGGGGTGGTTTAGGTTCATTCACTTTCTACAGGGTTGAGGAAATCGGGTATAGGAACAGCCTCGAGGATCTCCAGCCTGTGATCTTCGACTCAATATGCTCTGGGACGAGCCTACCGGTGAGCATCCTCCTAGCTGACCAAAGAGTTAAAAAGCTGAGCGAGGCTCTCACGAGGCAAATAGTCCTTGCGGTAGGGGCTACGCGGGAGTCCACCCTACAGTATTTAACCCTATAGATCAAACACTTAATTGTAAGGATGCGTCTAATGAGCGAGAAGATTGTTAAAGAGCTGAGCTTAAAGGCCAGCAAGGCCTATGAAACCGCTGCCAAACTAGGCGATGTAATAGGCTACGTTTCCAGGACAAGCCCCTCGCTTATCGACGAGGAGGGGGGCGTTGTAGTATTCGATGTTGATCCCCTAATATACTTCGACAAGTTTGCCGACATAGCATCGGCTGGGAACTACCTTGCTGTCGTAGACTTGAAGACGGGCCATGTGATAAGCCTCAGAGTGGTATCCGTGGAGAGGAGGGATATCCTAGCCGAGCTCTCGCTCCCCGAAGCATACCTGCCCTCGCAATCCCCGGAGGTGACGGGCCTGCTGACCAAGACCCGTGTGAGGGCGAAGCCCCTTCTCTCATACGACCCCGACACGAGGTCTGTCAGTATAGCTAACTACGTTGTGGAGCCCCAGAGCCCTGTTATAAAACCGAGGGATGCTGAGACAGCCCAGTATATGCTTGGGCTCCCCACCAGCGGAGTCTTCCTCGGCTTCGTGACCTCCGGGGATAGGCCGATATTTGACGCCCAGGTACCATTATTCCTTCCCGTGAACGCTTTCTACCAACATATGCTTGTTTTAGGTACAACCGGTAGCGGTAAAACAACTCTTTTAAAGAACATGATAGCATCCATCTACAGCCGTTTCAACACGCCCAATCTAGAGGAGCCAACGATCATTATCTTAGACCCGAATAAAGACTACGTTACTATCCCCTTGAAACCCGTGTTTCCCGAGGATACAACCTTACAGGATAGACAGCTCGCCGGGTTCTTCTCGATGAAAGCTAGTAGGCCGAACGGGCTGGTTGTAATTTTACCTGTCACAAGCCTCGTAGCAGAGTCGCATGTGAAGGGCTCCGAGACGTGGGCTAAGGCGTTAAAGGAGATTAGCGAGATGTATATCTCGGACACTTATGCCCCGTTATTCGAGAGATTTGGTTGGGGTTGGAGTATTAAAGAGCTGGTTGTACACGAGGAGCCTGGCAGGTCTCCTCTGAGATTCGTAAAGCTGGTTCTGACAGTTAAATACCCGGATGAAGACTCTTTCACCCTGTACATTATACCCTACAGCTTCAGATTCAGCGACTTCGCGCCCAAAGAATTCGTCGCCTTAAACCCGTATTTCACCAGGCAAGCAAAGGACACTTTATCTAGATTACTCAAGAGATTGGAAGACCTCGGCAACCCGGTTAAAACGATAGTTGATCTTTACGACATGCTGGCTGCCGCAAGATACTACCTTGAACACAAGACGGCTACTACGGGGAAGTGGAGGGGGCTTGTAGAAGTGGTTGAGGAGCTCGCTGTTCACAAGAGTACTCTGGAAAACATTCTAAGGCAACTCGGCTCCCTGATAGACACAGGTGTTTTCGACATCAGCGTAGGCGAAACCGGCGGGTTCCTTGTCGAGGCACCTATCTCAGAGATACTTGAGAAACATAGGAGCGTGTTCTCGAGCCTACCTATAGTCGTGGACCTAGACTTCCTTCAAGAGTATTCGCCAGCGGATCCAGAGAAAGTTATCGGTATAGTAGCCTATAGGATCTTGAATAAGGTCTTCGAGTGGAAACTGATTAAGAGCAGGGAGAAGGCGAAGACTCAACCCGTGATGATATTCGTTGATGAAGCACACAGGTTCTTCCCCTCCAAGGGTGGGGGCTCAGAGGATTTCATCGAACACGTCAGCGGGATGATAGACAGGGTTGCGAGACTTGGACGCAGCAGAGGACTCGGCTTAGTCTTCAGCACCCACAGCCCAACAGATGTCCACGATATAATACTTCAGTTAACTAACACCAAGATAGTCCTCCGCATGGATAAAACACATGTGTCATCACTAGACATACCAGGCGAGTACAAAGATTTTGTCACCAGGTGTGGAGATAGAGTGGGTGTCTTAAAGAGTCACGTCCTTAGACTCGGGTACGTGTCCTTCAAGACGCCTCTCCCGATAACGGGGCACTACGATTTATCGAGGCTTTGAATCCCTTAAAGCCTGCACCACGTAGATAAACCTGTGCGCGACTGTCTCAAGAGATAGAGCTAGGAATAGGATAAACGTAGCGAAGCCTATGGTGAAGTTTACTGCTAGCAGAACCGCTGTAGCCGTTAGCAGGATTATCCTTTCACCTCTCTCCACCAGTCCCACACCCTCGAGTGAGACCCCCAGCGACTCGGCTCTAGCCCTCGAATAGCTTATTAGTAGCGATGCCACTAAGAGTGAGGTAACAAACCCCCAATCCAACCCGAAGTTCACGAGCGAGATTATTAGGAGAACATCTGAAACCCTGTCCACAAACGAGTCTAGGAAGGCGCCAAGTGGGCTTGCTTTTCCAGTAGCTCTAGCCACAGGGCCGTCCAGCATGTCCATTAAGCCTGAGAAAGCCAGGAATATCGTGTAGTAGAGGAGTGAGTTTTTGAGAGATGAAAGAAACGCGAGTACCGATAGAAATAGCCCTGCTACCGTCAAGTGTACGGGTCTAACCCCTAGCTCTCCTAGTCTTCCTCCTAGTTCTTCCACCTTCCTTTTTAGCCTCCTCCTCAACCTCGCCAGCACATGTTTCACCACACATCTTAGAACAAATCTCCCTCATTACTAGAGCGTCTTGTTCTAGAATAGGGCTCTCGCTTATAAAAACGCCCTCGATGCCCAGCTCTGCTAGAACGCTACATACAAGCTTGAAGTCGGGCCCGTACTCTGCCTCCCCTAGTGTATGGTGTTCTCTCTCCCCACCCTTCCCGTACTCTATCTTGGAGAAGTGCATGTGGAGAGGTTTGATAGCCCAGCTTCCCAGATTTTTCTCTATCTTCTCCACTACGGCCCGTACATCTTCTTCCGAAACGATGAACTTCCCCTCATACCTGGCGTGCAAGTGTGCCCAATCTACCACAGGCCTTGTGCCCTCTACTTTGCTGGATATCTCTATGGTCTCATCTAGATCACCCACCTGTGACGTCTTCCCCGTTGTCTCGGGTCCGAGCCAAACGTTTCTAGCACCGATTGAATCCCTGAACTCAGCCACAACCCTAAGGTTCCCTACCACAGCCGCCACAGCTTCCTCGCGGCTAGGCATATCCTTGTAGTAGCCCGGGTGAAATACTACAACATAGGCTCCCATCCAGTGGGAGGCCAGCACGCTCTGCTTCAACCTCTCAATACTTGCTTCAACCGTCTGCCGGTTTTTACTAGACAAATTGATAAAATAGGGTGCGTGAAGGCTTAATACGATGTTGTTCCGAGATGCCTCCTCGCCGAAAGCCCTCGCCTTCTCCTCGCTTACGTTGACACCTCTAACCGCCTCATACTCCATCGCGTCTAACCCGAGCTCCCTCAGAAACTCTGGTGCTTTCAAGATGTCAGCTGACTTTAAAGAAATGGGTTTGCCGGCTGGCCCGAACCTGAATTTCAAAACACGACACCTGTAACCAAGTATAATATCTCCGCCTCGATTACTTTAAATAAAGTTAAACGAGGTGTCTTCGTGGAGTCCGAGGTAAGGGTTGTAGAGGAGAAGACAGTGTTTCAGGGCTTAAGGTTCAGCGTTGTTAGGAGGAGATACCAGTACAAAGAGAGGAGTTTTGCCAGAGATATAGTTCTGTTCCCAGAAAGCTCCGTAGTAGTCCCCTTTCTCAACGAAAGCGAGATAATTTTGATAAGGCAGTTTAGAGCCCCGCTGGGAGGATATATTCTAGAGCTCCCTGCAGGCGTCGTGGATAAAGGGGAGAAGCCTGAAGACACGGCTAGGAGAGAGCTGGTGGAGGAAACGGGCTACTATCCTCGTAAATTAATTAAACTCACAACAGTCTACCCTGTGCCAGGTTACAGCACGGAGATAATGCATATATACGAAGCCGAGGACTTGGAGTTCAAGGGGGCTAGGCCTGAACCCTACGAGTTGATTGAGACTGTAAAGGTCGAATTCCGGGAGGCGTTGAACCAGGTTTTTAGAGGGGAGATAAGGGATGCTAAGAGCGTTATAGGCATAATGATCTCAGGGTTGAAGCGAGGGTTTATTAGAGTTAAATAGCGACTCCCCCGCATTTACTTCCGTAAGAGCGTTAAGGCGAAAACGTACTTGGCAACTAGCTCTAACGCTACTATAGCATCCATGGCTTCCTCAACGCTCCTACCCCACGAAAAAACGCCATGTTTAGGCACTATTACAATTCTAGCGCCAGAAGCTAATTTGTTCGAGACTTCTTCCGCTAACTCGATGCTCCCGGGTTCATGTGGCTCGGCGATATCCACTTTCCCCACGCTGTACTCGACTTCTATCAACCCGGTATCCCACCAACCTTCTTTTCCCCATTTTTTCATTTTCTTGAAACGCTCGGTTAAAGCAAGAGTTAAGGGCGGGTGAGCATGTAGTACAGCCCTAGCTTCACGTATCTTCAGGTAGGTTCGAGCATGCGCGTTCACCTCAATGGAGGGTTTTAACGTACCCTTAATTTCCCCGGTCTCAATGTTGTATATCACTAGATCCTCTACTCGAAGCCATTGTTTAGCCAAGCCACTCGGTGTTATCGCGATATGCTTATCGTCTAAGAGAACACTTCCGTTCCCACCTCTTGTATTTATCAATCCCAGCAGAAATAGCTCTCTCATAGCCCAGACAAGCTTCTCCAACTCACTCTGAGGATTAGAGTTCAATTGTATCGCCTGTGTTCAAATAAGTCACTCGTACTTTATATTCCTTGGATAGAATATCGCCGATTAAACTGCCACTACAGTGTAATGGGTATACCTCTCTTATACCGAGCCTCAAAGCCAGGGCTTCAGCTACTTTTTCAACCACGTTGAAAGGTGCTTGCTCTAAATGGAATCCCCCGACCACTGCCCTAATCCTGAACTTCTTCTCGAGATCGTTTAAAACAACGTCCACACCAGGGTGGAAGCACCCAGAGAATAAAATATACTCTCCCACACCCTTACCGGACTCCACGAGCAGGAAATGCTCCCAGGGAGGCCCGTGGTAGGGCCTGGAGACAAAAACCCCTTTCACAATCTCGGTTTCCCTGACCACCTCGACGGGGGTTAACTGTTTCCTCCACACTTGCCTACCTAAATTCTCTAACGAGCCATAAGGGAGGAAAGCTTTGGTGAAGGGGGATTCCCATCCAACAGCTTCCAGACCCCCTATGTGCGGGGTGTGTGAATGAGAGATAACCACAAACTCAACTAAGTTCAATGGGAAACCTGCTTGCGTGGAGTTGGAGGATAGGAGGGAAGAGTCGGGGCCTGTATCGAAGAGCAGGTATTTATCCTCATACTCTATCCCAAGCGCTAGCCCCCTTCTGGAATAGAAACCCCTCCTAGCTCCTCTACCCCCCGATAATACGTAGACACGCGTGCTTAAACACCCCATTTACAATTCGATATTATTTAAATTGGGTGATGTAGATAACCAAGGCGGCTCTACTTTACACTGGTGGCAAAGACTCTTCTATGGCTCTAATAAAAGCTCTTGAAAACGGTTTCAAGGTGGTATCATTGGTCTCGATTCAACCACTCTACGATTATTCGATGTTGTATCATAGACCATTATTCAGTGCCGTAAGCCTTCAAGCATATTCCCTAGGAATACCGCTTGAGAGTATTAGCGTAGCGAACGAGGACATGGAAAAAGATGCTTTAGAGAAAATCCTAGAGAGGGTGAAAGCAAGGTATGGTATTACACACGTGGTGACAGGGGGTATCGGGAGCAGGTTCCAGAAGAGGGCGTTCGAGGAGATTTCTAGAAAAATAGGTCTGGAAACATACTCGCCTCTATGGGGGTTGAACCAGGAGGAGTACCTCTACATGTTGCTAGATAGTGGGATTAAGTTCATGATCATCTCTATAACAACGATGGGGCTACCGCATAGACTACTAGGTAAAGTCCTGGATAGAGAGGATGTCGATACGATCATCAGATTTTCGAGGAAGTATGGTTTCAACCCATCCTTCGAGGGAGGGGAGGCAGAGACATTTGTCGTAGACATGCCGTTATTCAAGTACGCGCTGAGAGTGGAGGGGGCGCCCAGGATTTTAAGCGAGTACGAGGCTCACTTCGAAATTAGAAAAATATCGTTGTATAGGAAAACTTCTTCTTAGACTTCACTTTTTCGTACTCAGGTAAACGGCAACAGTGTCTGCGAGGTGCTGTGGTTTTGTATACCATTTATCGTACTTTAACTCCTTGTTCTCGACGCTGAGGACAACGTAGTCTCCCTCATCTTTCACCACTGCTTTAACAGCACCTCCTACCAGCACGGAGGTGATATTTGCCCCCTTGTCCTGGAAACTTACTCCGCGAACCTTGCTCGCCAGCTGGATTTTAAATTGTTTTATGTACTCGCTCACCTTAACCACCTACTCGTAGAATTATGAAAATCTTAGACTCTTTTATAAATACCTCGATCTAATCGATCTAATAGGTTACACCGAGTAACGCGTATCTGTCTGGTTTTTTATCGCAATGGCTCTCGAATTCGCTTAGGGGCGGTAGTTGTAAAGGCGACTCAACGACTTCCCCCAGCAGGCTTCTGCCATAATTCGACTCAAGCTTCTCAGCGCATTCCCGGCTCCCATCCCACGGTGCTATTATGAGACCTTTCTCTGATCTAGGCTTAACATGGGGGATCACCGTTAGCTTTGCCAGGTAATCTAGGGCCCTTGCTTTAAGAGATTCATCAATCCTAACCCAAGTTTCTTTCAGAGCCTCCACGATTCTTTCAAAAGGCACTGTCAACCTTTCCAACGTATCTCTCCTCACTATTGTAACAGTTCTACTAGCCAGCTCCCTCCTACCCACTTCAATACGTGTAGGAACACCCTTCAGCTCCCAGTAGTAGTATTTCCAGCCCGGGGAGTGCTCGGTGTCTAAGTCCAAGTGTGCTCTCACACCACTCTCCCTTAGAACCCCTAGGATTCTCTTGGAGTACTCCACGACATCCTCCTCACCCTCCCTGTAGATGGGCACTATCACCACTTGTACGGGTGCTATAACAGGGGGGAAGAAAAGGCCTCTCTCATCCCCGTGGACAGCTATCACAGCACCTAGAACTCTCTCGCTTACACCGTAACATGTCTGGAAAATATGCTTGTACTGCCCATCACTATCAAGGAACTTAATATCGAAAGCCTTTGAGAATCTCTGGCCCAGATTGATCACACTACCCAGTTCAAGGCCTTTCCCATCAGGGGCTACCGTGATGAAATCATAGTTGTACTCTGCACCCGCAAAGGTATCCCATGGGGGTGTCTTCACTATGAAGTAGGGGAGCAGGAGCCTGTCAAAGAACTGCTTGTATATCGTTAAAGCCTCTCTGATCTGAGCTTCAGCTTCCTCTCTTGTAGCATGTGCCGTGTGGGCCTCAATAAACCCCATTATCTCTCTGACCCTTAGGATAGGGTGGGTCATCTTAGTCTCATAGCGGAAGACATTAACCACCTGGTACATTTTGAGAGGCAGGTCTTTTCTCCCCTTGATCCACAAATTCCACATATAGTACATGACGGTCTCGCTTGTGGGTCTCACGAAGAGCCGCTCATTGAACTTCTTGCTCATAGTTCCTTCAACAACAAAGGTTTCTCCACCAAAGCCCTCGAGGAAATCCTTCTCCCTCGAGAAAACTGATTCTGGTATGAGCGTTGGAAAATACGCCTCCTGGTGGCCTGTCCCCTCAAGCAGTTCAACCAGGATTCTCTGAGCCAACCTTAGGGCTTTCAAGCCATAAGGTCTCCACACAATCATTCCTTTAAGGGGGTATCTTACATCCACTATGTCAGCATCTCGTAGAATGCTGTGATACCACTCCGGGAAGTCGCTGAATTTATCTATCCTCGACAAAGCATACACCTTGACCCTATCTTAATGAATTCGTGAACTTTAAATAGCTTTCAACAAGCCTGTGACTGATCTCCAATACTGTTTTATTGATACCCGTAGCCCTGTGTTCTCCGTACAGCTAAGAGAGGTCTACACGATTACTGGTGTGAGAGGCCCAAATTTGTTCTAACCCTGCTCATCTACAGTAACTCGATATCTCAGAGGTATCGTTGAGATGATGGGGCCGTGGAACTCTGGAGATGTCTCTTGAGGTTAGTGTAGTAATCTCAGTTAAGCAGCTCAAACCTCAACACCAAGAATCCTGGCTACTATGTTATTTGACTTAGTTAGATGAAGCCTAACCCGATGCTTAAACACCTCGCGTAGAACCCTAGCTATAGTATCCCTTGTATACTCGTCGACGTAAACATCTATCAGAGGGCCGTCATCCAAGTCCTCTACTAGGAAACCCCCATAGTTGTTTCTCTCGATCGCCTCGATCGCTTTCAATATAGTGTTTAGGTCTTCGAGTAAACCATAATTGATCTCTAGCTTCGGCTGATAGGATATTATCGTTGGGGAAAACTCCTGGAGTACGCTCGCCCTCCTCCTAAACCCCTTAACGGAGTTTAGCATTAAGATGATTTTGCCAGCGAGATATCGTGCCTCGGACTCAGCGTATGATGTCAACATGTTTGAGACGGGTTCTAAGTCGTAGTCTTCTAGCTTGGAAAGACATGAGACTAGCCTCATGGATACATCTACCAGGTTGACTACAGTGTTCTCGAAGTGTGAACCCTCTTGATGATCGAGGTGGCCTCTCATTAAATGCTCGGGCTGGTTGTGCAGCGCGACGGAGGGCACCCCGCGGTGTAAATAGCTGTATGAGTCGAGGTAGGGTAGGAAGCGTAAACCCTCATCCACCACGCCGGCACCCTTCACTTCCTTCACGCATTTAAAGAGGAATGGATGGTATGAAGCCCTCAACGTGCTCCCGGTTAAGTTGTCTATCGTAATGTTAGCTACGACCTTGTCAATATGCCCCTTAGACTCTAAGGTCTCGGTGAAGAACCTGCTACCCCACGACCAGTACCAGGAGGGCAGTATCGGTGAGCCGAACTCTCTTGCTGTGAAGCTGATTATGGTAACATTAACTGTATTCCCCGCATCCCTGAGCCTCCTAGCCAGACCTAGTAGGGCTTCTAAACCTATTAGATCATCGTATACACCATTAAACCAGTGGTCGTGGTGAGCGGATGCATGCACCTCCAGTTCCCCTCTACCATTGACCCCCGCCACCAATGTCCTACCAATAGCGTCTCTAACGAGCCTGGCTCTCCCGTAAATGCGTATTCTACAGCCCGATGCTGTTTGAAGCAAATCCCTTACATCACTCTTTCTAACAGAGACCACTGGGATAGGGAAGGGGGACCCTGTATGAAGGGAGAGACCACTTGAACCCGAGACCACCTCCCTTTTATAGGAGTCGGATAAAGGGTCGTATATTATAACCGCCTTCAACCTTCCGTCTGAAACCCTCTGGAGAACTCTATTGAGAATGAGCCCCCATCCTCTCACCCCCAGAAGGAGAACTGGTTCCTCAACCAACAATGCTTGCCTAATATTCGTAACCAGCCTTCCCTCAACCTCGAAATCTACGCCCGGTGGTAGAATAGAGCATTTGAAAACCCTTTCGTTAGCTTCGATCAGACACTCCTCCTCAACCCATGAAACCACGGGTGTATCAAAAGTCTTAACCCAGTCTGCCACCTCCTTAAACATATCTCCAAGGGCTTTAACGGCTCTTTCTTCCCGCCTAGAACCTGAGACGATCTCTTCCTCGAAAATCCCCCGACCTATTACTGATAACTCCATAGGAGCACCATTCAAATTAATAGAGTTCTTCACCGTAATTAAAATCGGTGAAATAGGGATTGGTGAAAGTCCTGAGGGTTGTTGTGAAAGATGTGGATAAGCTTATAGAAGATTTCAAGAAGAAGGGCTTCAATGTTGAAGAAGCTCCCTCGACCGTGCTAGCAGATGAGAGCGAGGTTACGACATTGAAAATATTGAAGGACAATACTACACACGGGTATGCGGTTGTACACTTCATAACACCTTATTACCGAGTTGAATTAAGCCAGCCTAAGAGCGATGAAGATTACTTAAAGGCTCTCCTACGAGTTAAATACAGTGGGGAGAAATGGAGGATACCTGTCAACGATGTAGCCGTAATCTCGTTCACCAATGAGCTTGAAACAACTCTTGCGAACTACCGAGACGAGTACCCTACCGTCGATGGCGAAAACCTTGTAAGCGAGTATAGGAAGAGGAACCCCGAGTACCATGCCGTACTCAAGCTTCTTGTAGCTAGGTTTCTAGACGAATACGTTTAAATCTCATACTGTTGAGGCCGTTGCCCCCTCGTCGATGGTCTGCCTAGCCCCGCAGTAGGGGCAGTACAACGCGTCTGCCGGTATAGGCCTGCCGCAACTAACGCAGTACTTTGAAGCCTTGCCGGCCACATCAAGTTTTGAAGCGTACTCCTTCTTTAGATCCTCAACTGTCAGGTGTAGGTAGACTTGTGTTGTCTTAATATCGCTGTGCCCAAGAATCCTCTGTAACGTGGGGAGGCTTAAACCCATCCTGAGCGCTCTCGTCGCAAAAGTGTGTCTCAGAATATGCGGCCTAACCCTGTCTTCGTTTAAACCAGCCCTCCGAGCCAGCTTCTTCAGCATCTTGTATAGCCCTGAGTACGTGAGATTGAAGAGTTTGTCCCCTGGGTTTAAGTTCAGTAGTTTAACATACGCCTTAACCATCTCGAAAGTCTCTTGCGTCGCAGTCACATACCGCTCTCTACCGTACTTCGCCTCCCTAACCCTTATCACCCTCTCATCGAAGTTTATGTCCGAGACCCTAAGGGAGAGGAGCTCCCTACTTCTAAGACCTGTATCTAAGAGCAGCTTCAATATGATCTTCTCCTCAACCCTGGTAGCAGCCGCGAGGAGTTTACTCACCTCCTCATCGCTCAAAGCCTCGATCTTCTTCGCGGGTTTCTTAACAGAGGGTACCGACAAATTTAAGCCGAGCCACTTGAAGAACTTCTTCAGGAAAATCGTATAATAGTGTAGGGTCGCCAGCCACGAGTCTTTGCTTTCCGTCCTCTTCCAATTAAACCCATTCTTCAACCTCTCATTCCTCCACGCCACCACATCTCTGAGAGTTACTTCCCTGAGTGGTTTCCCTTTGAGGAATAAGATGAAATCGTATAAGGCAGACCTGTACGCCTTAATAGTATCCTGGCTAGCGCCGGAGGCCTCTAGAACCGCTAGAAACTCGTTGACTATATCCTCGTTGGGAAGACTCAATATATCCTCCGGGGCTTTACCGACATCGATACCGCCCGGCATTAACCCCCTTCCAGGAATAGCCTTTGGTGGTTATTTAAGCGAGTGGGTTAGGTTAATAGGCGTGGAGGAAACTATAATCATCTTAGGATGAAGAAACGTGGCAGGTCTGAGCAGTGAAGTATCCGCGCGGGGCTGACGCATAGCCCTTTAAGGTGGTTTATCTGATCAAACTCCTCGTCCACGGAGATAGCGACGGTGTCTGTAGCGGTGCTTTATTGAAAGCATACCTTGGGAGGAAAGGGGATGTAGCAGTATACTTCACAAACCCGGCGGGATTAGCGAAAGACCTAGAGGAGTTCACGAGGCAGGGAGACGATATTTACATAGCGGATATAGCTCTAGATGAGAAAACCTACGGTCGGGTGCTGGACATATTGGAGAAACGTGGTTTAGAAGGAAAGGTTGTTTACATAGATCACCACCCTCTACCAGAGGATTTCAAGCAACCGGGAAACGTGGAGTTTGTGCATGACACGTGCTGCTCAGCCTCAGAGCTTGTCTTCAAGTATGTTGAGAAACACCTCGACCCAGACTACTCTAGGATCGGCCTCTACGGCGCTATAGCCGACTACATCGATGAAACCCCCTGGGTAAGAGACCTATTGGCTAGGTGGGATAGGAGGTTTGTTTACTACGAGGCTGGAGTGCTAGTCCAGGGGCTTGAGCATACTGGTAGACAATACGATTTCAAGAGAGAAGTCCTAATTGCCCTCAGCTCCAACACCCTCCCCAGCTCTATAAGCGATCTTGCCTCGAGGGCGATTAAGCAGAGTATGTTGGACGAAGACCTCAGATTAAGCGTGAAGAGGACAGTGTACAATAAAGGCGTTGTATCAATAGTGGAGAACCCTCCGGGAAGCGTGGGAAGAGCGGCAAACTACGCTAGGATTTACGGGGGCGGGTTGATAGGGCTTGCTTTCGAGACAAGGGGAAGGATGCTCGTGATGAGTTTGAGGAGCGATAAAGTAGACTTAAACAAACTAATCAGGAGCATAAGCAGGGAGCTCGATATACAGGGAGGCGGACACCCTTATGCCGCTGGGGCAAGGTTAGGCATCGAAGTTTTTGATAAATTCGTCGAAAAAATAAATTCCAGCTACGAAAAATACCTTAGAGCCTAGGAGATCATGTTCATTTTTTCTCTGATAAAGTTCTCTGCTTCCTCCTTGCTTATCTTGGTGAACCTCGCCTTCCTCAACTCCTCTATTACAAGGTTTTTATTGTCTAGGGCTCTCTCGATACTTCCTTCTAGGGATATGAACGCTCTGTATCCTTCACCACTGTACACTACTAGGGCTTCACCGACAACTCTTCCTTCACTCTCCCTTAATTCAACTACACCCAGCGACTCCCCGCTTGGCTCCTCAATTTTAAGCAACATGCTCCCCAAGGATGTTTCACCCAACTCCGACAACCCGCCTATGGTGAAACCAGCTGACTCCGCCGGCTGAGCCGGGGTCTCTTTCACCTCTTCACCCTTGAATGACTCGGCCCCCGCTTCCTCTCCGATCTGAGGGGGTTGTAGGGCGGGAGGTTTTTTGCCGAACGCTTCTTGAACCTCCTTCAATCTCTCATTTAACACTTTCCTTAGAGACTTACCCACCTCCTCGTCGCTGAGTCTCTTAAAGTATTCGACGACAAGGCTATCGAAATCCCACTCAATATAGTTTCTATCGGGATATACTTTGTACTTTATTCTTACCCTAACAGCATCCCCCTTATCGCTCTTAAGCTCGTCCACAATCAGATAGTAGAGCAGTCTATTCAGCTCTGCGGAAGCTCTAGCCGCCTCTCTAGCCATATCTCTATTATTCTTTGTTAAATCTCTAAGCTGTGCGAACAGCGTCTTCCGAATTTTATCGGCGTATGCCCCCGCTATAATTATACCCGTACTCAACGTGTATTCCTGGATATTCTCAGCAGTCATCGTCCCAACCACTCCAACGTAACTAAATTTATTTAGTTACGGCGTAGTTTTTAATATTTACAAGGTGTATTTAATTGGAAGATCTCCTTGAGAAGGCGATAAGCGAAGCCTCTTCTGGGGGTGCAAAATACGTTGAGGCTAGGTATCATAGGAATACCTACTTCACTCTCAGAGCCAGGAACGGGAACCTAATAGACTCCGCGGAGGAGATAGCGGAGGGTATCAGCGTAAGAGTCCTCGTTGACGGTGCTTTAGGCTTCGCCTCGACAAATAGGCTAGACAGGGAGAGCGTCCTGGAGACAGCTAGAAGAGCTGTGGAAACCGCTAGAGGCCTCAGCAGATTTATGAAAAAGCCCCTGGAGCTGGGGCCGGGTAGAGTCGGGCACGTAAGCTACAGCGTCTCCGCCAAGAAAAGTTTCGATAGCGTACCAATAGACGAGAAAATAAGCCTGTTCAACGAGCTCTGGAAAAAGAGCAGGGAGGCTATGAAGGAGGCCTCTGTGAAAGTGATGTTCAACGAATACGAGGAAAGCGCTGAAGAAAAAATAATAATGACCAGCGAGGGGGCCTATGTTAGGAGTTTCATTCCAAGGGTGTACTTAGGGTACAATATGGTGGTAGCCCACCCGCAGAAAGGTTCGATCCAGAGGTGGCAAGACTACGGGGGTAGCGGAGGCTTCGAGCTGGTTGAGTCGTGGAAGCTACCCGACGTCGTGTCCAGGGAGGCCGGGATACTTGAAAGAGTGCTCTTGGAAGGCAAAACCCCGCCGAGCGAGCCTCTTGACGTTATAGTCGGTAGCGAGATAGTCGGGTTGGTAGCACACGAGTCGGCTGGGCATCCAAGCGAGGCGGATAGAATCCTCGGGAGAGAGGCTGCTCAAGCGGGTTTAAGCTTCATAAAGAAGGGTATGAAAGGGTTTAAGATAGGGAACGAGAACGCTACAGTAGTAGACGATCCAACAATACCCGGTAGCTACGGCTTCTTCCTATACGACGACGAAGGTGTGGCTGCTAGGCCGAAGTACTTGTACAGGGAGGGAGTGGTCTACGAGCACTTACACAATAGGTTCACAGCCGCAGAATACAACACAGAGTCGAATGGGTCTGCGCGGGCTATGAACTACGCGAGCGAGCCAATTATAAGAATGTCCAACACGTATATCACACCCGGAGACCTTTCCCTAGAAGAGTTGATTGAAGATGTGAGGCTTGGTGTTTACATTAAGTCGTACATGGAATGGAATATCGATGATGAGAGGTGGAGCCAAAGGTACGTGGGGCTGGAAGCGTACTTAATCGAAAATGGGGAGATAAAGGGTTTCGTCAGGAATCCTGTTCTCGAGATAACCACGAAGGCTTTCTACAGTGGTATAGTAGCCAAGTCTAGGCATCTGAAGTTTTACACTGGGACTTGCGGTAAAGGAGAGCCGAGTCAGGGAGTACCAGTGTGGTTCGGCGGCCCGGATGTCAAATTAAGTAAGGTGAAGCTGGGTCAGGCACCAGGGTGATTTAAATGAGCGCCTCCGAGCTCGCAGGCAAATTTGTGGAGAAGGCTTTGGAGAAGGGGTTCAGCGACGCAGCTATAGCAATAGACGTTGTTAATAGGATGATGGTTAAATTCGCGAACACGCAGCCAAGCGTGGCCCAGGAGTGGAAGACGGCTGTCGCAAACATCTACTTGAGCAAGGGTAGGAAAGTTTTCACGGGGACATTCCAGCTCGACAAGATCGGGGACGCCGACAAATTGTTGGGGGAGATTAGCCTCCTCGTAGACAGGGTCTCGGAGAGCGAGTTGTACGCCCCGCTACCTCAGCCGGGCGTTAGAAGCGGCTTCTACTCGAGAGTCGACGATAAGATAGTTGAGGCGATGAAGGATCCCTCGGGGCTCGTAGAGCTACTTCTCGAGGCATCGAGTAGAGAGCATAGCATTGATTTCACAGCGGGTAAAATAGACTTGTGGAAGAGGAGAAGGCACCTGACGACATCTACCGGGGCACAAATCGTGGAGGAGTCTACGGGTGTAGAAACATATATAAGGAGTTTTAAGGAAGACGGGAGCGGGCAATGGGGCTTTGCGTCCAGGGTGCTCGACAAGAGTAGGATAGAGGAGGTTGCCTTAAAGGCCTCGGAGCTCGCCTACGAGAGCAGGGGTAGGAGCAGCGTCGAGCCCGGCGTCTACGATGTTATCCTATCCCCACTAGTCTTCTCGCAACTGATGAATGTGATGGCATGGATGTCGACAGGGCTCTCGGTTCTAACAGGCATGTCTATATTCATCGACAAAAAGATAGGCGACCAGGTGGCGTCACCCCTCTTAAGCATATACGATGCTCCAAGAGACGATAAGCTACCCTTCTCAACAGTCTTCGACGACGAGGCGGTTGCGACATTCGACAAGCCTATTCTGGAGAAAGGTCTTCTCAAAAATATCCTCCATAACACGAAGACCGCGTTGAAATTCAACACCGAGTCAACAGGCAACGCGGGGTGGGTACACCCAAGGCCGTGGAACTTGGTTATAGAGGGTGGCGGGTTTAAACTCGAAGAGTTGATCTCGGAGGTGAAGAGGGGGTTGCTTATAACAAACAACTGGTATACCAGGCTACAGAACTATGCTGAAGGGGTTTTCTCGACGATCGGTAGAGACGCAATATTTCTCATAGAGTCTGGAAGAATAGTGAAGCCTGTTGAGAGAATAAGGATCGCGGATAAACTACCAAGACTACTGAACAACATAGAGGGGTTGTCTAGGGAAACCTACGATGTGATGTGGTGGGAGGTTAGAGTGCCCACGCGCTCCCCATATGCTTTAGTCAGGAACGTGAATATAACAAAACACTTTACTTAAACATAAAGTATTTTTTACTCCAGTGACAAGCTTATTTCTAGGTAAGGGTAGATGAAAGCCAGGTTTGAGGGTGTGATAGTCTCCTTCGACGCGCCGGACACAAGAAGAATATTCGTATATGGCAGTGTCGATGGAGAGCCCGCCGAGTTTATTTTGCTGGTCTCAGAGGAAAAATATAACGAATTAATGAGGCTCGGGATCGGGCAACGAATTGAGGGGGAGGCTACTAAAGTATCGGATTCCCCCCTTGTTCTCAAAATGGATTGAGGTGACTCACAAACGTTGAAAACATTGTCAAAGCCCCCTCGAATTAAGATACTTGAAGCCGCCGGTAGTATCGGGGATTCGAGAATACAAATATTGAATGATAACACGGCGAAAATTACTTCGAGTAGAGGGGAGAAAGAGTACACTGTTGTAGTAGTCAAGGAGGGCGATAACACTTTCAGGGTGTTCAGCAATGATAATGGGACTATCCTCAGGGGTTACATAGGCTACCCTATCATAGCCTTCATGATGCTCAAAGGCTACCTACCATTAGACAACGATGTCATTAAAGCTATGACCGGTATACCATGGAAAGACCTCAACGAGAAATACGGTAAGTACAGTGTTGTCGAGAACATTGTTTTGAATAGAGCTGAGAAGATGGGTTTCAATAGGAATATAATAATCGATTACATGAACCTTGTGATGAAGAAGCTCGCGTTGATGAAAGTGATATTGGATGAAAAACTGAAACCGCCCGAAGCGACAGGCACTGTAGATTCCGAGTGAAACAGGGTTGATAGAAGTCTCTTCAGCTTTTAACCGGTTCCGACAACACATTGTTAAAGGCTAGATTACGGTTATACCTGCTTTAGAGCTGAAGCCTATAATCATGATCGAGACGATGCGCCCATCCTTGATTCTGAAAGCTATCTCACCGTTCTCACTTAGAAACTCCTCGTCAGCCTCCTCAGCTGACTCCCCGAAGTTGATGTACAGGATATCGTTCTGTTTATCATACTCAAACCACATCTTGTCGAGATCTCTAACCAAAAACTCTCTCCCGCTCAATCCGCCCACCAGCTCTTAGAATGGTGAAGCGACAACGTCGGTGAAGTCGAGTGGAAGAGGCTGGTTCTTAGCCTTGTACTCGTCGTATTTCTTCTCTAGGAAGGACTTGAATATTGGGCAGACATCGAATTTCCCTTCTCTGTCACACTTCGTTCCCAGGGTCAGAAAACACATTTTAGTCCTCTTATCGAAATAAGGGCATATCTTATGGTATTGTTTCGCCTTCTTAATCATTTTCTGAACCCACCTCTGCTTCTCGTCACTAGGCTTCTTCTCCTTCTCCAGGAGAGCCTTCTTCAAATCCTCATCTGTAATTCTAGTAGTGCTCAAAGCCATCACCTGGATGATATAGATTTGGTAAATTGGATAATAAAAATGAACTTGAGGGGGTTTAGGCGGGTTGAGAGGCGTCTCCGGCGTGGACAAGAGACTTTACCTGGAGTTGAAGAGGGTTTACGGGAGCCTTACTGACGCCTTAGTCGAGAAGCTGAGGGAGCCTCCTAGAAGGCTCTACTTAAGGGTCAACACTACTAGAACGACTACAGAGGATGTAATTGAATCCCTTAGAAAGAAAGGGATTGAAGCTAGGCGAGACGAGTTTTTCGAGGAAGCAGTCTACATTAAACTCCAGGGCCCTTACAAAGTGGAGGATGTTGGAAGACATGTTGTCGTCGATGATTTTGCCGCAGAGTCCCTCCTCCTAGGCGCCAACTTATACAGGCCTGGGATAGTCGGATACAACGAGTTTGGTAAAGGCGAGATTTTAACGGCTGTCACCAGGGAAGGCAGGCCCATTGCTGTGTTGGAAGCCTACGTGTCATCTAGTGAGCTAGGGGGTATGAAGAAGGGTCTCGTCGCCGTTAACATTAGATCCCCTTACAGGGCACCCCCGATAGCAGAGCTACCCGAATACAGGATGGGCCTAATATACCCGCAGAGCTTCCCCTCAATGGTTGTTGGCAGGCTAGTCAACCCGGGGGCTGAGGTAATCTTAGACATGAACGCCAGCCCCGGGGGTAAGACGAGCCACATAGTCCAGTTATCGAAGGGCAGGGCCTTGGTTATAGCTGTTGACAGGAGTGTTGGGAAGGTTGAAAAACTCGAGGAGAACCTGGGTAGAATGGGTTTGAAAACCAATGTTTTAACCATACCATTTGATTCACGATATCTCGACTTGTTGACGAGGCTTGAAGGAAGAGTCGACAAAGTTTTAATCGACCCGCCCTGCTCGAATCTCGGGGTTAGACCCAGGTTGTCTTTTAAGAAGACTTTCAGAGACGCGGTTAACCTCGCTGACTACCAGAGACAGTTTATCAAGGTGGCTAGGAGGCTTCTCAGAGACAGGGGGCTTTTAATATACTCTACATGCACGCTGACTAGAGTTGAAAACGAGGAGAACACTTTATACGCTGTTAGATCCCTGGGGTTGAAGGCTGAGGAGGCGGGTTTTGTGCCCAGGGCCGAGAGAGTTTGCTTCAACGAGACAGTAGGATACAGGTTCCACCCCCTTAAAGACGACATGCCTGGTTTCTACATTAGCTTGCTCAGGAAACCCTAATCCTCCTAATAGGCGAGCCGCATATGGGGCATGTCTTCTCCCCAGGTTTCCCGGGGACATACCCGCAGACAGGGCAGTACTCCCTGTACCTGAACGACTGTTTAATCCCCTCTGTCCTCACGGGCTTGAAGCTTAACCCCAAGTGGTGTAGAGTGTTTTGAAGGCTGTAGTCGTCAGTCAATACGACTACGTTGCGTTTTCCAGCTAACTCGAGCGCGAGGGCTATAACGCTTAAATCCGCCTCGGAGAGCCTGCTCAGCTCACCGATGGATTTAGCCTCCTCAACCGCCCTGGAAATATACTCTTCCCCCGCGTCAACCACCTTCACTAAACCTAGCTCGAGAGCATTCAGAAGGGTTCCCCGGTTCTCGGCGTCTTTAACCTCCTTGAAGCACGCGCTGGTCGTGTAGAACTCGAACTTATAGGAGGGTAGCATGTAGTATACTCTGGCTAGTAAGGCCCCGGTATCCCCGATTACAGCTAGCCTGCTGTCAGAGAGCCCTCTTTGCGAAGACACTAAACAACCCTCGTCTGGGTGTATTAAATCTTATGACCCTCAACCACTCCCATGAAGCCGAGACTTCAACAGGCACGTCGTGGATTGTGGTTATCCTATCACCATCTATGTAGAGCGATGAAATAGTTGCCGCCTCAACTCTAACCCTGCTTAGGAAGGGTAGGATGACCGGGGCCAAGTTTAGTTGTAGAGAGTTCAGGAAGTTGATGAAGATGCTCGGGTACGTGGACTCGATTAAGGGGCCTCTCGCGGATAGATTGTAAGCTGAGGAACCTGGGCTGGGGCCTACTATAACCCCGTCGCAATCTACACTCACCTCGGTTGACGTTGAAGGCGTGTGTATAGTCAGCTTGAAGCTACCCACCCTACCCTGGTCGATGTTGGCTACTAGAACCTCGTTTAAAGCGTTCAGCTCCATTTTCTCTACTCTCGCCTTGACCCTGGGGAGGTGCTCGATGTAGAAGTCGCCGTGGAAGACCCTGTCGATGTAGGACTCAAGCTCCCCGAGGGGTATCTCCTCGTAGAAGGCAAGCCTCCTGCCGCACGGTATTGGGAGTATGAGAGGTGATCCCCCGTTAGTCAAGCGCGAGAACCTTAGGAAAGTCCCGTCTCCACCTACTAAAACGATCAAAGGGAAACTCCTGCTCTCCAGCCTGAAGAAGTCGTCGACCCAAATAGTTTCTACCTCCACACCAAGACGCCTGAGGTAGTCGGAGGTCTTCCTCGCTGTCTCAATACACTTCTGGCTGGGCTTGAAAATGACCAGCACACTGTTGAAAACACTCCCACTCAAATAAACCCCCGCCCGAAAACATCTCGTTGACTCCACGGTTAGTATTCAGACTACCTCCATTATATTACTATCCACGCGGATACTGCCGTCTCCCAGGCTTCAATCCGCTAAATCAATTAAGGAATATTCTACCCTGGAAAACTACGACATGCGTGAATCAAGGGGATAGAGTTGCTGGACGAGGTGGAAGAGAGTCTGGAAGAATCATCCTATGAGAGAAGACTGAGTTGGTTTCGGGCCTGGAGAGCCGGGAGGGGACGGCGGCGGGCTCCACTGGGGTCTATTGTAACCCAGTAGACGAGTTGGAGAGGCGGGTACTTGTAGAACATTGACACCGCGGTATCCTTCACCACCTGGACGGGGATGTAGGTATTCTCTAATGACCTGCATCTTAAAGTCACATTTATAGATGTTACTCTCTGGTAGTAATAGTCGAAGCTGACGAAGCCGGCAATAGAGAGCATAAGGTCGATTACCCCCTCAAGCAACGGACTTACAGGAACTAGCCCCAAGTTGAATATCATTGAGAGCACCATAACTACAACCTGGTACATGATGTTAAAAACGACACCTGGGTTTCCTTCATCCGCATCCTTGTGATTGTTCTGGTCTAAAACACTCCAATCACTACCCAATGTGCCCTCTAATAGAACGCTCCCGCTCATATTCCACGTAAGGTCACTTAGATTCGGCGAGAGAGGATCTCTGGCCCCGGGATACCGGTATGTCCAAGTCTCCTCTAGTTGAAGCCCTGTTATCCAGAAGACAGGTATGAAGGTGAACGAGGGTATGGCAATATAGTGGGTCTCATTCTCAGTGATGTACCACGTGTACGCGAGGCCGTCGCCGCCATAAGTGAATATCGTTGGCACCATCAGGAGTGCTGTTCCATAAGTCCCGTTCAATAAGTCGACAGATGCGAGAGATACTCCTCGGGAGCCGCTCTCGAGAATTCTTAAATCAGAGCCAGAGACCTTAATCCCCATGAAGCTTATACCATTGGAAGCGGTCGTATAGTTCCACCACTCGAGCAATAAGTCTAAAATGAAACTATGGTTGTATGGATTCGACACCACTAAACCGATCGGGATATTGGTTAGAATACTGTAAGAGCCCGGCTGGCCCAGAGTGTTGTTCCAGTCGGCTAATAACGGAAACCACCACCTCACGAGATCACTTAGTTTCACAAGACCTGTCAGCGTGCCGATGCGGAGTGTGTCGTACGTTAGCTGGGACAAATAGTGTTCTACTAGCGACCGCGACCAACCCCCGTCCTTCGGGAAAACGTATTCAAGGGAGAACGTTGAAACCAGTTCATTCCACAGAAATGAAGCATCCTCGTCCAACGGCTTCCCAGCAGAGCTTAATACTCTGCTAACCCAGCCGTCCGGAGGCGTATTCAATGTAGCCCACAAGTCCTTGTAGTAGACTACGCACACAGGCGGTTGCGTGATCGCACCCGGGTAAGGCTTATCGAGAGGGCATGGAACAATTTCCTCCGACTGATAAGAGTCGTAGCCTTGAAATACTGCTTTAAACTTACCTACACCAGGTTTCGTTTTCCCGATTAACTCGCTTAACTGGTTGAATACGGGTGTTAGATTAACATGCCTGTAAACGAGGTTTTCTTTACCTATGAGCAGGATTGAGGGTGCTTCAAACATTTTCTCCGGTTCTCTCTTAACAATCTCGCTGGCAATGTAGTACCCTTCAATAAGGCTATGCTTTTCGGAAGCGTAAAACATCGTGAGGTACTCGAGGGCGCCTAAACTGTGTGTGGCCACGTAGTAGCCTCCGTTGAAGTCCGGGATTAGAACCCTAATCCAGAAGCCTGGTGTGATGGATGAAGACGCGCCGAGGGTGGCATTCATCCTTCTGGCAAAATCCTCCCTGAAAGACCTCCAGCAATCCCTAAGCCCCGCTAGCTCGGAGAGAGTGAAGTACAGGTAGACGGTTTCACCCGGTTTAACTTGGACGGTCTTGACGAGCGGGCTACATGATGGGGGTGAGTCGGCGACCACTGTCACCTCGACGAGGTAGTCCCCTGTTAGATCCCCCACTCTAAGAGCCTCTCCATCTATGATGAAGCCTATCGCGTTGAAGAGAGGGTTCATTAGCTGGGAGATAGGCCAACTCAGAGACGCTATGAGGACTAATGCTATTAAGAGGAGGGGGAGGGTGTAGGCTACCGCCCTTGACTCCATTCTCCCACCACTTTTATTTCTAGCAGTTCCCCCTTTAAAAAAAACTTTGCTCATAACCCAGGCTGGCGCGTATGGTGGCAACTATAACAAGGGCTTCATGGAGAGATATTTCCTGGATGAGGCAGGGTATGCCTCTTTGCGTAAGGGTTGACAGAAGGGTTGCCGGAGATCTCATACGTCTACTCAGAGCCAGGGGCTTCCTTAGAAGGGATTTGAAGATATCAAGGGTTGAAACCAGGGTTTTAATACCGATCGAAGAATCGGGCGTTGAATACTTGAAGGGCCTTCTTAGTGGGGTTGAGCACGAGCTAGTGGAGTGTAATCCTCCAGCCGTTGCGAGAAGAGCCTTCGCCTACATCCCATCCTACGACGTTATAGGTGATGTGGCTATTGTTAGAAGCAGGATATTAGAGTCCATCAGCGGGGAAGAGGTCGCCTCAACTCTTAGGGCGATTCACCCAGGTTTGAAAAGCATCTACGTGGTCGAGGAGACGGTCGGCGAGTATAGGACTATGGTTCTGAGACATTTATGGGGTGAGAAAAAAGAGTACGCTGAGGCCAGGGAGTATGGTTTAATCTTTAGAGTCCCTTTGGGTAGAGCATACTATAACCCTAGGCTGGCTGAAGAGCATCACAGGATAGCTGAGGTCACGAGGGACGGCGAGGTCGTCTTAGATATGTTCTGCGGTGTAGGAGGCTTCTCGATACACATAGCCTCACTTAGAGATGCATTCGTGGTCGCCAACGATAAGAACCCGGAGGCTTATAAGCATGTTGTCATCAACATAAAGCTTAACTCGAGGAGGCTTAAGGGCGTCATCTACCCCTTGAACCATGACGCCCTAAACCTCCCGAATATTGTTGAGGGGGAGGTATTCGATAGAATTATCGCGAATAACCCTACGAGGAGCCTCGATTTCACGCCTGTGTACAGGCATCTTTTGAGGAGGGGAGGGGTTCTCCACTTGTATGTCTTATCTAGCGACATCGCGACCACCTACGATATTATTCAAGAGAAGTTGAGTGATTTCAGTATTGAGGGCCACAGGCTGGTTCTAGAGCATAGCCCGCGAACCGGCGTTTTCAGGGTAGACCTCGTCAAGCGTTAACGCCGCAAGCTCTACTGTGAGGCTCCCCCCTCTCCTCAGGTATTCCACGAGATCCCTATTTAGGTCTCCCGCCGCCTTGTTAGCTCTAACACCTATTGTAGCCGGCTCGATGAAACTGCTCTTCCTAATGATAATCCTCTCGCCGTCGCCGAAAACCAGGCCTGGGTGCCCCTGTGCCAGTATCACCTCGCTTAAATCACCCGCCAGAAGCCTCACAACAATTACGGCGTCGTGCCTCCTGGCGATTTCCTTGAACGAGTCGCTTAAATCGCGAGCCGCCTTGTCGGCTGAGACTCCTATTATGCAATCCCCTCTCTCCGTCAAGTAGTCTTCTCTTGTCACCTCTATAGTTGTCCTGTGAGTGGCCTTGATGTTAGGGTGTCCACGCGCCCTGATGGTCTCGCGCGACCTCAAGACCCCAACCCTCTATGAGATTTAAGGTATTTAGGTTGATTAAATCGAGACTCTAAAATGGGTTGGCTGTTGAGCGAGGAGGATTTCTTCAGGGTTAGCAGAGAACGAGTTGTAGAGATGCTTGAGAGAGAGGGGTATTTGAGGAGTAGCCTTGTGAAGAAGGCTCTCCTCACTGTTCCACGCGAGTTTTTTGTACCGGAGAATTTGAAGAGATACGCATACTTAGACACACCCCTCCCCATCGGCTACGGGCAGACTATCAGCGCTATACACATGGTTGTTATAATGACTGAAGCCCTCGAACCCCTTCCTGGGTTGAAGGTACTCGAGGTTGGCACAGGATCCGGTTACCAGGCAGCCGTCTTAGCGGAGATTGTTGCGAGGATGGATCCAGCCAAGGAGGGACATGTCTACACTATTGAGAGGATACCTCAGCTAGCCGAATTCGCGAAGCGTAACCTGGAGCGGGCAGGCTATAGGGATTACGTGACGGTTATCGTAGGAGACGGGTCTAAGGGTTACCCCGATAAAGCGCCATTCGACAGGATAATAGTGACGGCGGGAGCCCCCTCTGTGCCCAAGCCCCTTATCGAGCAACTAGACATAAACGGCAGACTAGTGATACCTGTTGGAGACAGGTTCGTCCAAAGACTACTCATAGCTGAGAAGAAGCCTGGTGGAGAGCTCACGATGAAATGGGGGACTGAATGCGTCTTCGTCCCTCTCATCGGGGAATACGGGTGGAGAGATGAATAAGAGATTTTCAGCTTGTCCTCTTAAACCACTGGTCTAAACCCACTTGCCTGCCTCTGATATACTCCCTGTACGCTTTTGACAGTCTCTCAACAGCGTTCTTCACTCTCTCCTCGTTGAAGTCGTGTTCTTTGACCAAGACCTCGACAACGCTTTTTGCATCGGGCTCATGCCACTCAAGCTTGTACTCGGCTGTTACAGGGGGGTGTAGGAAGTAGTTTTTAATCTTTACTAAATCCACTTCTTCACGAGACCTCAAATAGCCCTTCGGTATCTTCTCTATACCCCCGTAGGTTTTAATGAGAGATAGAGCTGTTTTGGGCCCTACCCCCTCAAATCCCTCTGGATTATAATCTGTTCCAAGCAGGATTCCTACGTCGATTAGTTGCTCCCTGGTTATCCCGAGTTTCTCTAAAAGCTTGTTCAACTCTATGACCTCTGGCTTAACCTCGATGTAGGCATCCTTCTTGGGGAGTTTTCTCTTGCCACTTATCGTCAGATTTCTAATAAGCCTAGGTGAACCGAATAGAAGGCTATCGTAGTCCTGGCTAGCACTAGCGTAAGCATCCCCTCTCCTAACCATGAAAGCTGCTTGAGCCTCCCCCTCAGCAGGCGCTTGAACCCACGGTATACCGGTTGCGTTAAGTAGTTTTTTCGCCTCCTCAACCATCTCGCTTGTCAGCCTGGAGGACATCATAGCGTATCTTCTAGCGGCCTCTAAATCTCCCTCCCTAACAGCCTCCTCGTACTTCTTAGCCGCCTCCTCTCTGAGAACTTTCCTCCTCTCCAACTCCTTAGCTTTAAACTCAGGGGGGTTCCCATCGAAAACATATACGGGTTTAATGCCCTCCTCAACGAGGTTGATGGTTCTATAAAATAGTCCGCTTAAATGGCTTGTAATACGACCACTACTATCCATTAGAGGAGAACCGTCTGGGCCTCTTATAGCCGCGAGAAACTGGTATAAAGCGTTGTACCCGTCTATCACGATAACCTTGCCGCGGAGGGTTTTCAAATCTTCTACAACAAGTTTTGCCTCCGCGGGGATAAGGTCTTTTAGGTTAACACCCATTTAGGGGCATCCCAATGATGTATTTAAGCTACCTCCTTAAATATTTGATCACCGGCTTCCCCCTAGAAGCTGGTCCATCATAGTCTTAGAGGGCCTTATTTTCATCTCCTTGCCGATGTGCTCTACTTTAATAAATCCGTTTAATTCCAGTTTTATCAACGCCTGGTAGAGCTCCGGCTTCGAGACATCTATATCATACCTCTTCTTGAGGATTTCAATTATTTCGCTTTCAAGTATCCCCTCAGGCTTAGAGAGAACCTCCTCGATGACAACTCTGAAGAGGGGTGTGGTCCTCCAGAGGGTCTTCTTGCTCATGATACAACTACACCAAGTACGCTTTTTCGACGTGAAGAAACCTTACTAAATAGAGTACTACAGGAGTTATAAATTTGACTTAATACCTACCTTTAACTATTGAACCCCCGTTAAATAGTGTACCCTACGAATAGGGTTTTGCCTCACGTGTATACTAGTGGTGGAATGTATTCTTTAGGCAGTCTTTCCTTAGCTTTCTCGCCCCACTCAATATAGAATTTCAACATTTCTTGGGTTATAGAGGGTTTAACCTTGTTTAATGCCTCATTGAAATGCCTCATGTATATCTTTTCGGCTAACGGGTCTTCCCTTATAGCTACTAAAGCAGCCTCCCTGACAACGGCTTCTATGTCTGCTCCACTATAATTCTCCGTCCTCCTAGCCAGGTCGTATAAGTCTACGTCTTCTGCTAGAGGCATATTTCTCGTGTGGATCTTGAATATTTCGAGCCTCGAAGGCAGATCTGGCGGTGGGACGTATATTAGTTTATCAAACCTCCCCGGTCTAAGTAAAGCTGGGTCTAAGATATCTGGTCTGTTCGTTGCAGCTATTACAACAACGTTCTCTAGTCTCTCTATACCATCCATCTCCGTCACAAGCTGGCTCACCACCCTGTCTGACACGCCTGATGAATCGTGGACGAAGCTTCTAGCGGGAGCTATCGCGTCGATTTCATCCATGAATATGACTGCCGGGGCGTACAACCTCGCTTTCCTGAATACTTCTCTGATGGCTTTCTCTGACTCCCCAACCCACTTGCTGAGTATCTCGGGGCCTCTTATAGCTATGAAGTTCGCCCCGCTCTCAGTCGCAACAGCCTTAGCCAGCAGGGTCTTACCAGTGCCGGGAGGACCATAGAGCAGGATACCCTTAGGGGGTTTTATACCAAGCCTCTTGAATGTCTCAGGGGATTTCAGAGGCCACTCTATGCTCATCCTCATCTCTTGTTTTATGTTCTCCAACCCTCCTATATCACTCCACCTAACCTCAGGTACTTCAACGAAGACTTCTCTGAGACCGCTGGGTATTATCTCCTTGTAGGCAGCCATGAAATCCTCCATTCTAACCTCCATTTTCTCCAGTATCTCGAATGGTATACTAGGGTCGTCGAGGTTGATTTCAGGCAGATATCTTCGGAGAGCGTGTAAAGCAGCTTCCCTAACCAACGCGGCTAGATCCGCGCCTGTATAACCGTGGGTTATCTCCGCGAGCTTGTTTAAGTCCACATCTCTACCTAAGGGGACGCCTCTTGTGTGTATTTGAAGAATCTCCAGCCTAGCATGTTTATCCGGCATCGGGATCTCTATCTCCCTATCAAACCTACCCGGCCTCCTGAGGGCTGGATCTAGGGCGTTAGGCCTGTTGGTGGCCCCGATAACTATCACGTCGCCCCTCGCCTCCAGACCATCCATCAACGCGAGCAGTTGAGCTACAACACGCCTCTCCACCTCGCCTACAACCTCATCCCTCTTCGGTGCTATTGCGTCTATTTCATCTATGAACACTATAGCCGGCGCGTTTTTCTTCGCGTGCTCAAATATCTCTCTCAGCCTCTGCTCCGACTCCCCGTAGTACTTGCTCATTATCTCGGGCCCGTTTATCGCTATGAAGTAGGCATCAGCCTCGTTGGCGACAGCCTTAGCGAGCAGGGTCTTACCAGTACCAGGAGGACCATAGAGGAGGATACCCTTAGGGGGCTCAATCCCCAGCTTCCTAAACAACTCGGGGTGCTTCAAGGGTAGCTCGATTAGCTCTCTTACCCTCTGTATAATATTTTTCATCCCGCCGATATCCTCGTAGGTGACCCTCGGCAACCTGTAGGTCTCCATCGGTTTCTCCGATATTGTTATAACAGTCTCCTTAGTGATTACAACAGGTCCTTTAGGCTTGGTGTATATTATTTTAAATGGTAGCGTCTGCCCTAGTACGGGCACGACTACTAGGTCTTCTTCCATGACGGGTCTATTCAGCAATTTGTTTTTAACGAAGTCCGCTAACTGGGGATCCGACGGGGCATAATACTTGCTTGGAGCAAGCTTCACTGATACAGCGTTGGCAGCCTCCGTCTTCTCAACGATTACAATGTCCCCTACTTTGACTCCAGCGTTCTGTCTTGTAGTGCTGTCAATTCTGATAACCCCTAAACCTCTATCCTGCGGCCTACCCTCCATGACCCTTACAACAGTCCTTCTTTTACCCTCGACGACCACTATATCCCCGTTGACCAGCCCAGTCCTCTCCATTGCCTCAGGGTCTATCTTGCCGACTCCCTTACCCACCTCTTTGGGCTCAGCCTCTAGGACTCTAAGAGTTACTTTAGTTCTCTCGCTGGACATCCGCCTTGACACCACTATCCCATACTGTAAAACAATACTTCTACAAGGTCTTTAATAGGTTCTCCACGTGGAATAAGATGATTTAGAGCGGGAATTTTTCAAAACGTGTTGTCTAGCTAATCCTGTGAACTACCTCAACTTCAACCTGGCTTACACCCGGCACGCTGGCAATAATTTCTTCCAATTTTTCTGTGCCACCCTCGGTCTGCTCTGGCATGAATACGTATAGTCTAAGAGCGTTGAGTCCGAAGGCTATTGGCTCGATATCGTAGCCTTTAACCTCATACCCCTCTGGTAGAGCCTTCTTTATCCTCTCCTCCAGCTCCTCAGGCTTAATCTCGACGTCCTCCGGCAGGACTTTCAGGATTACAAGGACTCTCGCCATAACACCCACCTACGGACCCCTGAAGCCGCAGTTAGGGCACTCGTATGGTATGCCTAGTTGCCGGCAACGCTTGCACCTCCTTATAACAGCCTTACCGCAGTTGGGACACATGAATTCAACACCGTGTTCACCGGGCTCCATCAGCCTATGGCAACTACTGCATATCGGCGGAGTCGCGGCCTCGGAGACCGATATGTTTAGAGTTGAAAGCATATATTTCGAAGCCATAATCAATCCCGTTATTCTTTAAATGAGGGTTTAGGCAGTTTAAAAATATAGTTGTCTCCCGAGGAGAGAGGTAGGTCTCTATCGAGTACAAGCAGGTCATCGCCGTTAGAAGCGACCTTGAAATAAGCAAGGGAAAGATGGCCGTCCAGGTAGCCCACGCCTCAGTTCTCGCCGCCTTTGAGGCATTTAGGAATTTCAGGGATTGGTTTGAAAAATGGTGGGAGAGCGGACAGAAGAAGATCGTGGTTAAAGTCGGGGGCGAGAGAGAACTACTGGAGCTGTACGCGAAAGCAAAAGACAGGAGGCTACCTGTGGCGATAGTGAGAGACGCTGGATTGACAGAGATACCCCCTGGAACTCTTACAGCGATCGCTATAGGCCCTTGCCCAAGCGAGCTTGTTGACGAGTTGACTGGGAGGTTAAAGCTACTTTGATCAAGAAGTTTGTCAACGTTTTCGACTACATCATCGACATAGCATACGTTCTAACCGAGAAGAATATCAAGTCGGAGTTTACTCAAACCCCTGAGACGTTTCTCGTTCAGGAGGTCTTGGAGAGAAACACGCTGAGTGATGAAGGAGACTACGCCGTCTTAGAATTAGAGAAGAAAGGCGTAGACACGTTTGAGGCGTTGAGGCTGATAGCCAGGAAAGCTGGAATCCCAGCCTCGAATTTCAAAGTACTTGGCTTGAAAGACAAGAATTCAAGGAGCATCCAGTATGTTTTCGTGAAAAAACATCTACTAGGTGGTGGAATTGAGGTGGAAACCAACAGTGTTAAAGCACGCGTAATAGGTTACTCTAGGTGTAAGCCTGGTAAGTCGGCGTTGAAAGGCAACTACTTCAAGATAAGATTCGAGGCCTCAAGCGATGACGACTTCTGGCTGGCCAAGGATTTGCTAAGGGAAATCGTTGAGCACGGACTACCAAACTACTATGGGTACCAGAGGTTCGGGGTTACAAGGCCTATAACGCATCTACTAGGCAAGGCTCTCCTGGAAGCAGATTCCTCCTGGTTCGCATCCATGTTGCTAGGGGATACATCTATCCTAGAGACGGCTGAAAGTATAAGGGGGAGGATGAGGTACACCTTCAACAAGATAATGTCCTATGAGAAAAAATGTCACTTCATGAACCCTGTTGAAGACTGCGGGCTATCGCTAAACCACTCCCTCAGGAACCTTTACGTGGACGCCTACTCATCCTACTTATTCAACAGACTATTAACCAAGATACTGGAGAAAGCGGGTGGTGTACTCCCCGAGGAGAAACTCCCTCTACCGGGATGCAATAGGGCATCATACCATGAGATTCTAAGAGAAGAAGGCGTCATAGTTAGAAGGTGGGGCCTCTTCAAATGCTGGGAGAGAAGTAGCGTGCTGAAGCCCTTGGAGCCCGGGATAAGAAGAAACAACGGCTGGATAGAAATAGAATTCACTCTACCACGGGCAGGCTACGCCTCTCTAGTGCTCAGAGAACTTTTTAAGGAGAACTTCAGGCTCGTCGAGACTTTAAGTGTGAAATGAACTGCTGAGTTTGGGAAAACCTGCTACTGGTGTAGCACGCGGGGTAAGATCGGGTATCCCCTTGTTGAGATCGTTTACTCGAAAGAGATCTCAATATTCTTTCCAATGATCGCGGATATAAACCTCTTATACTTCTCCTCCTTCCCCCTCAGGTACCTTCTATCTCTCTTCGACAATCTTATAACCATCTGCTCGCTACCGTCAGGTAGCCATAGGGTATTGATGCCTAGGATTGAAGCGGGGTATAGTAGTTGCTCCATCAACTTCTTGACACCCTCACCTTCTAGTAGGATTTTAACGTTCTTGCTTAACTTGGCCGAGAGCTCTTTGGATATTTTATCGATCTCTGACTTCTCCCATTCTCCTCTAAGTATCACAATTACCTCATCTCCGAAATCGAACGATTTAACGTAGTTACCTTTTCTCAGCTCTTTCATCTCCTCCTCCAACTCCATTAAGGCTTTCATTACGGGTATCTCCTCTCTACTCACCTCCCCTAAGTCCACTTTACGCTGGCAGTTAGGGCATAGCACACCGCTTTTAACACATATCCTGTCTAGAGGATACTTCACTCGCTATCTCACCAGCAATATTGCTAGTTCATTGGTTGAGAGATGGGTTAATTGATTTAAATATGTTAGGGTTTATTTCTATTTTTCCTAATCTCTCACCAGGATTAAGGCTGATAGCGATTTAACCCATACACTACCGGAAACTACGGTATTGCTGTTCGCCGGATACACTACCCTCCACGTTCCCGCAGGCAACTTAACCTCTTGATCTGCCATCCCGTTATTAGCGATAACGATAACCTCGTCGTTGTAACCTCTAGAGTATGCTACTACACTATCGCTGGCGTACAAGACCCGTATAATGCTGGTGTCGAGCGCTTTCAAATAGTGTTTTAGGGTTGATAAGGCTATGTAGTGGTTGTAAACGTCGATATTCAGCTCATTCCACTGGACAGGATACCTTTCCTCATCGTAGTGGTTTTTATCACCTAACATACCTCGCTCGTCGCCCTGGAATATAACCGGCATCCCAGGCATAGTGAACTGGAGGACTGTTAGAAGCTTTAATCTCTGGATGGATTCATAGCTAGGTTTATCGCCGAGCCTACCACCGCCCAGGTCTGTTAAAACACGTGATGTGTCATGGCTGTCCACGACGTTAAACCCCATCCCAGCCACGTTGACTCCTATCGACGAATAGAATACTGAGAGGGCCTCCGTAGCCTGATAGCCTGTGAGCTTGCCCTGGCTGAACGCTAGAAGTATATTTCTACCTAGAGCATAGTTCATTAGGGAGTCGAATAAGTCGCCTTTCAGCCAGGTGGGGTCGAGATCCCATATTTCGCCCACGAGGTAAGCCTGGGGATACTTGCTTTTAACAAGTACTCTGAGCTGGCTGAAAAATCCTTTGGCGTCCAGGAGGTCCGTCGGCGTGTCCACCCTCATCCCGTCGAACCCGAAGTCCATCCAGTATAAAGCCACCTTGTACAAGTAGTCTCTCACCTCTGGGTTGCTCGTATTTAATTGAGGTAGGCTACCTATACCCCACCAGCACCTGTATGCAGAGCCGTCGCCTAGCTTGAAAGGCCATTTGTATATTGTGAACCAGCTCCAGTATTTGCTGGAGGGCCCGTTCTTATAGACGTCCTGGAAAGCCCAGAACCCTATACCCACATGGTCTGGAACGAAGTCGAAGATGATCCTTATACCCAGCTCGTGGGCTTTCATAATCAGGTTTCTCAAATCCTCTTGAGTCCCGTACTTAGGGTCCACCACCATATAGTCGTAGGTGTCGTAGCCGTGTACACTACCCGAGAGGAATATCGGGTTCAAGTATATTACGTCTACTCCCAATCCTTTAAGGTATCCCAGTTTCAAGATTATGCCTTTGAGGTCTCCGCCGTAATACTGGTGGCAACAATTCAACGGGGTAATCGGGTCACTCCAGTTCGAGAATACTGGCTTAGAGGTTGAGAAGGCATTCAACCATAGTTCATCCGTAGAGTTGGCTAGGATGTCATTGGAGGGGTCTCCATTATAAAACCTGTCGGGGAAGATCTGATATCCCACGGAACCAGTGACCCATCCAACCTGTGGAAATCTGTCTCTTCCATCAAAGTAGAAAATTGGTTGATCCGTAGTGTTATAAAGCCTAGTCGAACTTCCGTTATTGTAGAGGAGCATGAAATAGTACTCTAATGGAGATACCGGAGCTACCCTCGCATACCACATTTCGAAACCACTCCAAAAAAGTTGCTTCTTCATCTCCACAAGGGTTTGGTTTACGACTACGTAAACCTTCGCAAACCTCTCCGAGGGTGTTGTAATCCTCAAGACAACCCCTCCATCCGCCACGGACAGGAATGCTGGGTCGCTTGCGTTAAAGAATAAACCTAGATTATTCGATCCCAGGTAGACTTCGGGAGCCGCCTCGGACTTTGTTCCCGTCGAAGTCGTAGTGTAGGTGAAATTGGGCGGGGGGTTGATGCTAGTGCTGGAAGAAGCGGTTTGAGGACTAGTAGTGGCCGTTCTCACAACCGGTGTTGTTGAAAAAGCTTCACGTGAAGGTATTTGAATCAGGATCTCGCCTGTGAGGACAAGCACGATAACGGCTAAAGCAACCATTATCAACCGTCTACTCAACATCTCTACCACAAGCCAGTTTGAATCCCGTTACGTGTGTTATAAGCCTTACCCTCCAGGTGTTTGAAGATAGTATGGGCCCGCGGGGACTTGAACCCCGGACCTCCGCCGTGTCAGGGCGGCGTCCTAACCAGGCTAGACGACGGGCCCCCCACCCAACTACTCTACCCTATGAAACGGTTTTAAACTTAGATTACCGGGTAGGAGAGGGGTTTCGCTGATGGGCCCGGGGGGATTTGAACCCCCGGCCTACGGGTCGCCCCCTCCAGATCTAATTCATCCCCTTTTAAGGGTCGTTTGACCCATAGCCTGGATCTGGAGCCCGCCGCTCTGCCTGGCTGAGCTACGGGCCCATCAGCAGTCATCGAAAATGATATTATTGCCTTGAAGGCTATTTAAACCTGAGCCGGAATCTCTTTAACACCCCATAGTCTAATCGTAGCGGGTTGCTTACCGAGCTGCTCGATTATTTTATCGATTGCGTCGCTAGCCCCGCTGATGAGATTGCCTGATATCTCCGCGAGGCCTGCAACTAGATTCCCCATGCTATCCGCCAGGATATACGCTTCGCCAAGCCCTCTCACGCTTAAAACCACTAGAGCGTAATCTTTCAACAAGGTTAACTTTTCCTTAAACATATCCCCTACCTCCTTCCTCCCCCACGGCTGATTAAGTGTTACCCTCCCTATGAGGGTGGCATTCATGACAAGCGTAGCTAAGGTCGTGTAGTCTAGCAAGTGTTTCACTCTATCGAAAGACAACCTTGCTTCAACTCTAGTAACCTCCCTCCTCTCTCCTGCGACCTGTGTGACCGTAGTTGGGGCTGGTGTGATCTGGGGAGGTTTCACAGCAGCCGGGGGAGGTGACTCAGGCTTTTTACTCGAGATAGGTGCCTCAAACTCTACCAAAGGCGGTCTTTTAACAAAGTCCTCTATGTAGTCCAGCATATCCGAGGCGAAGTGACCGCAGAGATTTCTAATCAAGCTCTCGCATTCAAGCCTGACCTCGACATGTGTCGCAAACCCTATTCCTACAACTCTGAAGTGTATAGTGAATTTCAAATTACCTCCTTCTCCTCGAATAACAAGGTTCTCTTCGTTGAGAGGTTCGCTACGTATTTTTACGAACTCCCTCTGGTAGGTTCTAAAGCCTGTCCTAATACTCAACTCGGCTTCAACAGCATTCCCCTCGGATTTAACTATCACTACACGAGGGTTCCTAGAGAGAAACGTCTTTAAGTCCCAGAGGGCTGCGTAGACCTGTTTCTGCCTCCCAGGGGAATAAATGGCCTTTTGCTGGCTACTCTTGCTCATAGCAAATTACCGGCATTAATTTCTCTAGTCAACCAAGGTTAAATCTTTTAAGCTTATGATTATAACCCCATGTTTATACAGGTAACAACAACGGCTCTCAGGAAAATGAATTTTCTTGCTCAGTAAGCACCCGAGACAAAGAGCTTAGCTTTCTCAGGCGTGTACACCCAGTCAGGCGGTAGTACTCCACGTGATTTATAGTATTTGACTAGCCTGTGAATCTTCGACTCTATTTCAATCAACCCTTTCTTACTATGATAATCTCTCGGATGTTCTTCCAAGTGTCTCCTCAGGTTGACAGCCCTCTTCATCAGGTTAAACAAGTCCTCTGGAATCTGCGGGGCAGTATTATGTTTGCGGAGTATCTCGACTACTTTCCTGCCAGTCACTTGTTTAACAAGCGGTATACCGAACTGGTCTCTAAGTATAATTCCGATCATTGAAGGAGAGTAGCCTTTTTTAGCTAGTTCAACTACGAGTAGCTCCACGTCGCTCGGTGTCATGTCCAGTTTAAGCCATCTCGGTAAACCAGCCCTCGTTGGCCTGGTTGAATGAGATTTACCTCTATCCCTCTTTTTGTTCATTGGCATCAACCCCGGCTTGAATAATGATTAGGGTTAACATGGTTTTAAAATATTTCCGAGCGTGCTAGGTTTGCGTCATCAAGCTCTTCAATTTTGCTAAAGCGTTTGAGACGGATCTCGCTCTATGCGAGAAAACGTTCTTCTCCTCAACACTCATCTCACCAAACGTTTTCGTAGAGCCCTCAGGTATGAAGATTGGGTCGAAGCCGAAGCCTTGGAAGCCTCTAGGCTCCTCGGCCAACCAGCCGCAGATCTCCCCGATCTCTGTGATCACATATGGCTCGTAGATTAGTGTAGAGGCGGACTTGAAGCAGGCTCTCCTATCCTCAACACCCTTCATTAACTTGAGAATCCCATTTATCCCGATAGTTTTGTAGACGTAGTTGCTGTAAGGCCCGGGGAAGCCGTTCAGCACTTCAATGAACAATCCAGCGTCTTCGACTAAGATAGGCTTGCCTACTATAAGGTAGGCTAATAGAGCCGACCTCCTTGAAACCTCCTCGATGCTTTCGCTCTGGATTTCAACTTTCAACCCGCGTAGAGGCTGTATATCAAAACCCATCTGCCTCCCTATTAATTCCACTTCCCTGAGCTTATGTACGTTGTCTGTTACAAAGTAAATCGTTTTTTCAACTAGTGTAGGCCTCACGTCTCAGCTTCCTCCTGAGCCTCTCCTCAATATATCTGCCCCTCCTTCTAATGTCTTTCATTCTCTCAACGACTTCAAGGTATCCGGGGAAGGATGCTTGATACCCCTTCAGGAAAGCCTCGAATAATTCATCAGCTCTAGCCGGGGTTAGATTCCTTGTACTTCTATCAAATAAATGGAGGTCGATGGCGTACTCCTCCACGTCTCTACTGTAGCCAGAGAGCCCGAAGTCTATCAAGTATGCTTCCTTTCTGTCTGTAATCATTATATTGGAAACTGTTAGGTCCCCGTGGTATATGCCGGATGCGTGCATTACACCTACCTGGTGTCCGATATCCTGGTAAATCTCCTTAAGAGTTTCTTCGCCCGCATCGTTGATAACATGGGAGAGCTTACGCCCCCTGATTAGTGTCATAACAATAACGTAGTTTTCCATATCGACTAAAATCGGTGTTGGAACTCTAAGCCCCTTAGCCAGAAGATCCGCCATGACTCTCACCTCCATTCTAGTCCTATACGACCTGAAAACCCTGTCATACTCGGGGTGCCTGTAGCTTCTGCTAACCCTGATCTTGACTACCACATCGACGCCCATTATACTACCACGGAGTACAATTGACTCCGCGCCCTCAGCAATCTTCTCACCTATCGCCACGTTCACTGAACCCACGGTGCCTCAACCTCGTCGACTCTCCACCTCTGCCTAACATACGCTTTAGACGGCTCGACTACTATACCGTGAATGAAGTTGAGTAGCCCGGTGTAAGCTATCATAGCACCATTGTCGCCGGAGAACTCCTGTGGCACAGCCTTGTAGACTGCATTGTGCTCGCTTGCCATCAGCTCGAACTTCCGGTTCAAATACGTGTTCGACGCGACGCCCCCAACCAGTAGTATAGACTTCTTCTCCGTCGTCAAAAGAGCTCTCTCAGCAACCTCCACCAGCATATTGAAAGCGGTTTCACGGAGGCTAAGACAGATGTCTCCAAGCCTTTTCTTATCCACCCTACCTTCTCTTCGAGCTAGCTGTAGGGCGGCTGTAAGCAGACCCGAGAAGCTCAAATCATTGCCCTTAACCACGTATGGTAGAGGTATGAACTCGCTACCCCACTCCGAGCAGAGGTCCAGCGCATGTTTCTCCCCGACCACGTAAGGGGGCGCGATACCTATCTCTCTTGTAAACGTATCGAATAAATTCCCCAACGGTATATCCAGGGTTTCCCCGTAGACTCTGTAAGACTTCTCCCTGCCTACTAGGATCATCGTGTTCCCCCCGGACACGTATACTACGACAGGGTCGCTCAAGCCTGAGACTAGTTTACCTATCTCAACATGCGCGACCGCGTGATTCACAGGTATTAATGGCTTTCCCAGACGTGAGGAGATGAACCGGGCTATTGTAGCTCCCACCCTTATACAAGGCCCCAGGCCAGGCCCTAACGCTACCGCAATAGAGTCAATCTCCTTAATCTTTAAGCCGGCTTGCGTCAAGGCCTCCTCAATAGCTTCCTTGGAGTTCTTCATGTGGGTTATCGATGCCTCTCTAGGGTGGATCCCACCTTTAGCCGGGACATACCTCTTATTCACATTCGCGAGAATACTAACCCTCCTGCCTCCATCGTATTCTACAATTCCCACGCCGAAAGTATGGCTAGTGGACTCTATGCCTAGTACAGCTATGCGCTCGCGTAATAGAAGAGGGGGTTCGTAAGGGATTATGTAGATTACATTACCTGACATACTCCGTGTAACCGCACTTACCACAGTGCCATCTCGGAACAGGCTGTTTATGGAAAGCCATGAAATTCCCACATTTAGGGCACTTCCTGTTCCTCGGCTTTATATACCCTTTCTCCAGATCGAACTCATAGAGTTTATGGACGTTGGCCATATCGCTCAACCACCTTGAGCCTGCTGGATATTCTGAAGGCCTTCCTCATTCCTCTTAATAATGTACTCGGGCTCAAAGAACCTGGCTCTCTCCGGGGAGTCATATATATGTGCTTTAACCAAGCTTACCCCTATCCCATGCTCTGTTTCAATTTTCCTTACATAGACATTCTCAACATTCACATTGAATAACTTGGCTAGCTCTGGTCTTAGAACCCCCCTGCTCGGAGTGCCCCCGCCTACGTGTCCTATCTTCACCACGACCTCCCTCCTCTTAACCAGCGGGTTGTATTTCTCCGAGACTATTTCACCGCTGTACCCAGCTATCTGGATACTCTTCCCCATCAGAGCACCCTTAAGCATTTAGGTGTTATATGAAATTATGGAGGGTTTTAATATTTTAATAAACTTCATAAGCCTAACTTTGTCAGCTACCACAACCACCACCCCCACCCCTGGTTGCCCGTAGGCTATAGTGCCCTCATCCATGTTCCACGCCAGCGAGGCTGTTAGTAGATCCTCCTCACCTACCACAAACACCCGCCCCTCTTTAACCCCTCTTAGAGTAGTTATTGAATGCAGTGAAACAGCACCCCTGGGATTGTATATTATCCTCCCGCACGGTCCACTATTGGTTATCAAGCCCCTTCTAGTCTTGCCATCAACCACCTTAATACGGGACTCCAATGTGTCAGATACTACATCACCCACACTGGCTGCGACCTCAAGCCCCTCCACCAGTCTACCTCCGCGTGGTATGTAAAGTGTCCCCTGCGGGAGACCCATATTTGCCCTGAAATCCTCTCGTAGAGCGAGAGAGGGCAGCAGCAAATCATATAACCCTGATAGCGTATCTGCCGGGTCCCCCTAACCCGAGTTCTTTTGCCACGACAGACTTCGCTGGATCGATTACTATAATAACGCCCTCCCACTCCTCCGTGAACTCACGTGAGCCGCATACGGGGCAGATCTCGACTTTCTTATCCACGAGCGACCTACACTTACGGCACGCCTTGAACGGTTTGCCACGCGTCGACACGACTACTCCCCTTCCTCAACTTTTCCTAGCCCCACCTGCCTCATTGTAAGCTGTATTCTGAGCCCTTTACCCGGCTGGAGCCCGATGTTGTATATTCTAGCCCTCACCACATCGCCTCTCTCAACCGTCTTCTTCCCTCCTTTCAATATGAGAGCCTGCCTTGAAGAATCGTACTCTACGTGTTCCTCGGAGACTTGCCCTATATAAATGAAGCCGTCCAATGGGCCTAAATCCAGGAAAAGACCGCTTTCAGTTACGTTTAAAACCTCGCCTTCAACAACCTCCTTCAGGAATGGATCGAACGTCAGAGCCGTGAACTCGACGTCGTGGTATGTCGCACCATCCCCGTGGATGATCTTACCGTATTCGCTAACCTTGACATCCAGTATGGCTACAACTAACCCGGCATTAGTTGTTAAAACCCCCTCGTACTCTCTCCTCAGCTCCTCCCACGCGACTTCTTCCAGGGGTTTGCCAAATTTTTCTGGTGGTATCCTCACCACGCCTTTCACTTTAACCAGCTTGTACAATAAGCGCACCTGAGGCTTATACTATCCGGCAATACACCTTTTAACGTTTACCACAACTATGAAATGAAACCCTCGTACTCCAGTCTACGGGACTCTTCTCTGAAAAACACGTTGGGTATGCCCATCTCTCTAAGCCTCCTCCTCAACTCTCTGTCATTGGTAGCTACAACGGCCTGGTGCTTCCTGGCATAGTCAATTATAGCTTCATCCACTATCCCGCTCCCACCCGCATCCACGACCACGCATCTCCCCCTCAAGACCCCTAGTATTTTACCCAGCATTCTCCTTCTCACTTCGCCAAGCGTCTTGGAGACCGCCTCCAACTCCTCGAGGACAACGGTTAGTAGCACGCATACCGATTTAAAGGGGATAACCTCGTTCAGTTCATCGATCAAGTGGGGGTATTTTGAGAGCAGAATTATGAAGTTTGTATCTAAAACTACCTCTAAGCACCTTTGCTCGACACACTCTCTACTATACCCCAACCCGAGAGCCTCCATCGACCGAGGACTCTCCTACTCAACGCAACTCTCGAATTCGGCCACGTCGCTACAGGCTCTTTTAACTCAACCTCAATCAAATCCTTCGTCAGCCTTGTTATAGTTGCAACTCTCACAGCCGTACCAATTGTTAAGACAACCATCTCTTTCACCTGTAGAGGAGGCATCTTACCCATCTCTCTCATCCCTACAACTCTCTCAAGCATGCTGTAGCGTATTGTCAGAGAGTCCACTGTAGGAGGTGTTCTACCAGGTTTACCAACAAGGCTTCCAACTAGGCTGTCAGCCTTAGTTAGAGAGGGGTCTAGGCCCGTTCCTATAGCCAGTAGCCCGCCTGGCCTAGCCTCTCTGACCTTCATCTCCCCAAACCTAAGTTCCTCAACGGAGGTTATCAACGGCTGGTACTTGAAGCCGGTCTTCCCAACCGGTATCTTAGCCCCCGGCACTATCTCGATTTCATCACCCACTCTTAAGACGCCTTGTATAAGCGAGCCGCCTACAACCCCTCCCCGTATCTCCCTGTAATCTGTGCCAGGCCTATTAACCTCGAAACTCCTGGCCACCAGCATCAGAGGGTCGCCTGACAAATTCCTCTCGGGGACAGGTATCTCCTCGTATAGGGCTTGGAGAACAACATCTATGTTTACTTTGTGAAGCGAGGAAACAGGTATAACAGGCGCGCTCTCTAGAGGCGAGCCCGCAACGAGTTTCTTGATCTCCTTATAGTTCTCTACCGCTCTCTCCCTTGAGACTACATCAATTTTGTTCTGCACTATGACGACGTTTTTCACACCTATAATGTTAAGCGCTGAGAAATGCTCTAGTGTTTGTGGTTGCGGACAGGGCTCGTTGGCGGCTATAACCAGTATAGCCCCGTCCATTAGGGAGGAGCCGCTGAGCATTGTGGCCATAAGGGCTTCGTGACCCGGAGCATCGATGAAGCTCACCCTACGCAGTAGCCTAGACTCGCTGCCGTCGGGGCAGGTCTGGCTCGTGGTGTAAGCGTCCGGTGGCTCCAGTGAGTCGCAGAGAGCTATGTTCCCATCTGCGTAGCCTAATTTTATGGTCATACCTCTCTTGATCTCATCGCTGTGCCTAGCCGTCCATATACCTGTTATCGCCTGGACTAGAGTGGTCTTGCCGTGGTCTACGTGTCCAACAACCCCGATATTTACCTCTGGTTGCCGATCTTCCCAAGGCAACTAGTACTCCACCTCGGGATCAATATTTGGAGAGCACGCAAATAAAACAGCCTTCAAGCTAGTATTTTATGACAGTATTGATTTGAACTATATCGCCTGAGATAGTGTTGCCTCTAACCGTCTTCTTCCTCCTCTCCCCGCCCTCGCTGGGGTGGAAGCCTGGTGGGCCAGATAGAAGTAGCCTCTTCTTCCCAGCACCATGGACATCTGGTCTCATGGGGAAACCGCTGTTGTCGCTTCCACCAGTAACAAGGAGTTTGACTCCTCTCAAGCCGATTATCTCACCATCTATTTCATCACCGATCTTCAACCCTATGAAAGCATTAGTCCTCTCATCATTCACTCTGATCTGCCAGGCCCTTGCCCTAAATATTTCGCCTTCAAGCTCGTTCACGCCTGTCAGGTTGATTAATTGTTCCGAGTTAACTCTAACTTCTCCCTCAGGTACAGCCGTATCCCCCACCGCTAGACCGGTAATCTTGACTTTATCACCTGTGTCAGGCCTCCTCATTCTGATTGTAACAACATTAAATTTTGCCCCCAGTTTTTCTAGAGTCGCTGGGTTAAGCTTTATCTGGGGTAGCTCGAATTTCTCTTTCACTTTCTCGTCTAAAGCCACATCGGGATCTCCTATCACCTTGACTTTAACCACGCTTTCCCTCTTAGGGGCTTCAGGGTCGCTTACAACTATCTTGAAATCAGGCATACCCCACCACCAGTTTCCCGGTGGCTAGTTTAGAATGTGGATACTAGTTTTATAAACGCTTCTCTCTTCCTCTTTATTGAACACTCGAGTCGATTATTCAAGGCGGGGAAACGCTATTAGCTTTTCAAACCTACATTAACAGGCAGAGTGGTGTTCACGAATGCTCGAGAATGCTGGTGAGACGTGGATCCGGCAGCCGATCGTCGTTGTGTTAGGCCACGTGGATCACGGGAAGACGACTTTACTCGATAAGATAAGAGGGACTGCTGTCGCGAGGAAGGAGCCGGGCGAGATAACACAGCATGTTGGGGCCAGCATGGTTCCGGCAAGCGTTTTGAAGAAAGTTGTGGAGCCGTTGAGGAGATTCTTCCCGAAGCTGACTATCGAGATACCTGGAATATTGTTCATTGATACCCCGGGGCACGAGCTGTTCTCGAATCTGAGGAGAAGAGGTGGGAGTGTAGCCGACCTAGCCATCCTAGTCGTAGATGTAGTAGAGGGCTTCCAGAAACAGACTTACGAGGCTTTAAATATTTTGAAGGAGAAGAAAGTCCCCTTCGTGGTGGCAGCAAACAAGATCGACAGGGTGGAAGGCTGGGTTTCTAAACCGGACTCCTCATTCCTTGAATCTCTTAAGTCGCAAAATCCAAGGGCTTTAAACAAGCTAGATGAGAGGATATACTCGATCGTGTCCAAGCTCTACGAGCAAGGTTTCGAAGCAGAGAGATTCGATAGGGTAAGAGATTTCCGAAAGACGGTGGCAATAGTCCCGATATCGGCTAAAACGGGTGAGGGGATCCCGGAGCTCCTAGCGTTAATCACGGGGCTTGTGCAACAGTTCATGAAGAAGAGACTAGTCTCCAAGAACGAGCCAGGCAAAGGGGTTGTCTTAGAGGTTAAAGAGGAGGCGGGATATGGCACTACAGTAGACGCCATAATCTTCGATGGAGTTCTAAAGAAAGGCGACACCATAGTACTGGCGGGTAAATCGGGTCCAATAGTAACAAAAGTGAGAGCGCTACTAATGCCGAGACCCCTACAGGATATGAGGATGCACGAAGGCTTCTTCACCCAAATAGACCAGGTTGTAGCGGCTGCGGGTGTCAAGATATCGGCGTCAAACCTTGATGACGCGTTGGCTGGCTCGCCGATCTACGTTGCCTTAAGCGATGAGCATGTGAGCGAACTAGTTAAAGCCGTCAGCGAGGAGGTAAGCGGGATCATCGTTAGGAGTGGTGGCAGTGGTCTGGTTGTGAAAGCCGATACACTAGGGACTCTTGAAGCCCTTACATCAGCCCTCAAGCAAATGAACATACCGGTCAGAATAGCGGATGTAGGACCTGTCAGCCAGAGCGATGTATTAGAAGCCGCTATAGTCGGCAAATCCATACCCGAATACAAGGTCGTGTTAGCGTTTAACGTGAAGATTCTGCCGGAAGCCAAATCTACAGCGCAAAAAGAGAATGTTACAATCCTCTACCACAATGTGATATACCAGCTACTAGAGGAGCTTGACAAATGGATTAAAGAAATTAGGATCAAGGAGAAAATGAAAGAGCTCGAGGGGCTCATTAGACCAGGCAAAATCAGAATACTACCGGGTTATGTCTTCAGGAGAAGCGATCCAGCTATTGTTGGAGTTGAAGTACTTGGAGGGCGTATCAGACCCGGATACCCGTTAATGAGAGAGGACGGGTTAGAGATAGGGGTCATCCAGCAAATCAGGGATAAAGACCAGGTATTGAAGGAGGCTATAGTCGGCTCATCCATCGCGATCAGCATAAAAGGGCATGTAATGGTTGGCAGGCAGATCGACGAAGGCGATGTACTCTACACGAGCATCCCGAAAGATCATGCCATACTCTGGTTGACGAAGTATAAGAACGAGCTTTCAAACGACGAGCTACTAGTATTGAAGGAGATAATCTCTATAAAGAAGAAAAAAGACCCATTCTACGGTGGTTTCCTACAAATCTGATACAATGCGTGGCTTCATGTGATTTCCTGCTCGCTAAACAGCAATCCTATTTCATAATTAGCCGACTCAACGCTGTCGCTGGCGTGAACAACGTTCTCGGTCTTAGATAAAGCGTAGTCTCCTCTAATAGTGCCCGGTAAAGCCTCTCTACCATCGGTACTACCGATCATTAGCCTTGCCACGCTTACAGCCGAGTCGCCTTCTATAACCATGGCGACAACGGGGCCTGAGGTTATGAAATCTATCAACGCGTCGAAGAAGGGTTTTCCTTTGTGTACGCTATAGAACTTCTCCGCTAACTCCCTGCTCATTCTCAACATCTTTAACCCGGCTATTCTAAACCCTTTTCTCTCGAACCTAGCTATTATCTCCCCTATAAGCCCTCTGCGGACACCATCCGGCTTCACCATAACTAGGGTCCTCTCTACCGGCATGCCCTCCACACCAATACTGTATATTAATCACCTGGTGGCGTATTTGGCGGTCCACTTGTATTTCCTTGGATCCCGCCCCAACTGGTAGTTCTTGAAACATTTACTACCACAGAAGTACAATATTGACCCATCGTTTCTCACGTACATTATACCCGTACCAGGCTCAATCTCCCTACCGCAGAACGCACATGCCAGTATCTTTTGCATGGTAAACACCCGGCTACTCACACCAAGCTATATAAAGCCCCAATATAAACCTTTATAAGTACGTGTCCCGACTATAATCGATGCTAAGGTGGTTGAAACGAGTAGCCCGAGGAAAATGGTATTCGAGCCCCTCAACGTGAACGTTGTCGAGGAGATAGGCTACCCAGCTGAGGTGGTGCAGATACTTGGCAGGACTGGTGTGACAGGCGAGATAATCCAGGTTAGAGTTAGAGTCCTCGAAGGGCGTGATAAAGGGAGGGTTATAACGAGGAACGTTAAAGGGCCGGTTAGAGTAGGGGATATATTGATCTTAAGAGAGACTGAAAGAGAGGCTAAAAAATTGACTGGTAAGAGATGAGTCCACCCTTATTTAGCTCTTATCTCCTTAAGCTTAGATAGAACTTCTTCCGCCAGATCTTTTGCCCCGCCAAAGTCTATTATAGCAGCACTGGCAGCGGCAACCTCTATTCCAGCCGCTTGTCCGAGCCTCTGTTTGCTGGGAACATAGATGTAGGGTATTTTCTTCTCATCACATAGAGCCGGCAGGTGAGCCACTATTTCAGGCGGGTCAACATCCTCCGCTATTAACACCAGCTTAGCTTGCCCTCTCTCAACTGCTTTCGTGGTCTCGTTAGTGCCTTTCCTGATCTTGCCACCTGTCTCTCTAGATTTCTCCACCAACTCGTAGGCCTTCTCGGCTAGTTCGGGTGGTACCTCGAACTTGACGTAAAACGGCTTGGACATTTCATCCTCCTCCCATATGGTCGTCTATAATCCTTCGGGATCTCTCCAAAGGTTTTTAACGTTTACTTGAACAACATGCTCAACACCTACCTAGAGAGTTGGCGGGCGCCTTGGTATGTTTATTCTATCCTCTCCCGATCCTCTGTCCTGAGAGCCCTTGTGAAAAACCGGAGTTAATAATTCCCTCCAGAACAGATATCCTCTCATTTCCCAACGAGTTTTAGTCGTGGCTGTAGACTAAAACGGCTTCCTCCTCGTTCACGTCTTCCACTCTAGCAAAACCGATTCTGTAGAGTTGGATGATGTTATCGGTTTTCTCTTCTATGACACTTCTCTCTATCAAAATACTCCTAGACTCAATTTTATCCCCGTTGACAACCAGCATCTTACCTGGAAGATGTTCACCTATTTTAACCCACTGGATAATCGGCAATTCCATACTCCTAGCCTCCTCTGAGCTTAAGCTGGTTAACTCCAATGCGATGAGGGGGCGACCCTCTTTCTCCACAACGCCTTTCACTCTAAAATTCCCTAAGCCTAGAAGCCTGAAACCCTTCTGCCTGTAAGCGTTTAAATCAATCCGCGATATAGCTATAATATCGCTTCCCTCTAGCTTGTATACCCCGAATTCTTTAGTGCCTAATCTCCTTGGTATATGAGCCTCGAGTTTCTCACCGCTGAATTCGAGCGTTACAAACACCGGATCCTCCACAGCCATGTATCTCCTAGCTATAGGATCTACAATACTCCTGTTAATGGCGAACAAGTTGACAAGGCTGATCTTTGCGTCCACTGGTTTAACGCCTACTTCCATGACTATCTTGTGAATAGTCTCAGCTCTTATACCCCTTCTCCTAAGGCTCGCAATGGTGCCGAATCTTAGATCCTTGAATGGATTTCCCACTATGGTAGAGCTAAATTTTCTCATCCTGGATTTACTGAGGATTACTCCCTCCAATCCTAGTCGGCCGAAATGAATTGTCACAGGGTACTTCCATTTGAGGTGGTTGTAGAGGAAGCCTTGTTTAACAGTATTCGAGACATGCTCTTTAGCGCGGAGTATATGTGTCACACCCATCAGGTAGTCGTCTACTCCAGCCGCAAAGTTGTATGTGGGCCAGACAATATACTTGTCCCCTGTTATAGGATGAGGAGTCTTAGACGAGTCTATGATTCTCAAAGCAACCCAGTCTCTAACGCTGGGATCTGGGTGCGAGAGGTCTGTTTTAACCCTTACAACAGCCTCCCCCTCTTTGAAGGAGCCTTCAATCATTTTGTCGAATCTCTCCAAGTTATCCTCGACGCTTGAATCTCTATGAGGGCAAGCTCTACCCTCATTACGAAGCCTCCTAAACTCGTCTTCGCTACATGTGTCAACGTAGGCTCCACCAGCCTCCAGAAGTTTCCTCGCTATATCGTAGAAGACCTCCATTCGAAGGCTCTGAATATACTCCTCATCCCATTTAACCCCAAGCCACTTCAAGTCCTCTTTTATCTGTAAGTATGCTTCTGGAAACGGCGCTTTAGTCCTCGGGTCTGTGTCCTCGAATCTCAGTATGAACTTCCCCTTGTACTGCCTCGCATACCAGAAGCTTAGTAGAGCTGGGCGGGCGTTGCCGAGGTGAATAGCAAAATCAGGGTTAGGTGCGAACCTGGTCACAACCCTTCCTTCTACAGCATCCGGTAGAGGTGGAAGAGTCTTCTCTTTCTCAGTCTTCTTCTCTAGGAGTAGATCAGGCCACCTAGAGCTCAAGAGCTTTGTCTGCTCTTCAATGGCCATCTTGTTTACCTGCTCTACAACCTCCTGGACTATTCTAACCACTTCCCTGGCAATGCTTCTTGCCTCAGGTATCTCTCCCAGAACCTTCGAGACAACGGCCTTAGTATCCGCCTTGCCCTCGTGTTTTACAGCGTTAACCAGCGCGTTCTTTAACGCAACCTCCCTTATCTTCTCTAACATGGATTCGTCTAAGCTCATCTTCCTTCACAACCACAATGATATATTTCTCAGGTGCCTCCCATGTTATATTGACGATGAGCGTTATTATGCCTTCGCAAACAGATTTAACAGTTCTCACAGCGCCTTTCACAGAAAGCGCGAATCCTATTCTCTCACCTCGCTTAACAGCGTCGCCCTCCTTCTTCGCGAGATAAGCGTATGCTGAGGAGACCTCCTGAAGGCACACTCTGTCACCCTTCCTCAAATATACACCACTCGAACCCCGGGTACCCGCACCATACTTATCGATCACCACCATGTCGTCGAGAACCTGGCTATTGGAGAAATCTACCCTGTTTAACGCGCTCTCGTACTCGACTACACAGAAACCCACCCCCTCAGTGCACGAATCATTGGAGGGGCATAGCTGGTTTTCAACTAGACACCACCTAGCGTTCAAGGAGCAGGGTATTAAGACAGCTGGAAAATAATACATTCCATAACTACCTGGATAAAACGTATTCGTAAACGTCAATACCCCTCTGCTTCAAGAAGTCTAGGAGGGGGCTTAATATGACAACCGGTTTCCTCCTCAACTCATTGGGTGTCCTCGAGGAAGTTAAGAACATAACGGTCTTCAACGTTTGGATATAAGACTCGAGAAACCTGATAGCGCTCTCGAAGCCCTCTAATACCAGCGTCTTCAACACCGGCTTAGCCAACCCTACTATGTCCGCCCCAAGCGAGAGACATTTAGCTGCTTTTAAACCATCCCAAACTCCCCCGCTAGCGATAATAACCGCGTCTCGTGCCACATACCTTGCCTCCACAACAGCAACAGGTGTTGGAATACCCCATGTGGTCAACGCCTCGGCTACATGTCTTTTAACATGGTTGGGGCTTAACCTGTACTTTTCAACTGTTACCCAATTAGTCCCGCACGCCCCCGCTACATCGAAGTACCTCACACCCCTCGAGTAGAATACACTAACGATCTCCATGGAGAGGCCATTTCCAACTTCTTTTACGATCACGGGGACACTTAAGCTCTTCAACAGATCGGCAATGTAGTCCACTATCTCGAATTTAAACCCTGTATCACCTTCTAACTGGACTGACTCCTGTGCTGGGTTTAGGTGTACAGCGAGGGCATCTAATTCAAGCTCGTTGACTAAGTCAACGATCTCCCTGCTATTCAAGCCAGGTAGATTAACGGCCCCGATATTCCCTACAACCGGGACGTCGGGAGCTGTACGTCTGACAACCTTGTATGTTTCAGCTACAGCTTGGTCGCCGCGTTTTATCAATAATGGCCTCATCGACCCAAGCCCAATTGGTATCCGGAGAGTCTCAGCTATCCTTGCTAGCTTTTCATTCAACGTATAAACCTCGGGGTGACCGCCGGTCATACCTGTTATCATTACTGGAGCCGATATATCGTGGTTGAGGAATCTAGCACTGAGATCGACATCGTCGAGGCTTATCATTGGGAGAGCCTGGTGGATTAGCACTATAGAGTCAAAATATTTTTCACAATGATCGGGGTGATCAACGTCTTTTGTAACAACTACGTCTATATGCTCTATCTTCCTCAATAAATGCTCTTCGACCAGGCCAAGACACCTTAGGTAATCTCAAATTTCACGGATGCGTATCCGACTACAGCCGAAAAATCCCCTGTGATATCCCCGCTTGTCGCGTGTTTGAGCACTGTTATCCTCCTCGCACCCCCGTGAAGTTTACCGTACTCCATCAAAGTCATTATAGCTCCTGGACCACAGATGCTAATGTTTCTCTCTAATATAACCCTGTAGAAACCCTCTGTGTCCTCTCTCAAAATATAGTTTATTGCCTCCATATCCTTGTTGAAAGTAACATCCTGGGGCTCGTAGTGGTTGAAGTCGCTACTAGCTAGTATTACTACATCCCTGCCTAGCTCTAGGACAGCCTTCTTGATCGAGGATGCTAAATCTCTAGCCACTTCAACGGTGTGAAGCCCTATTGTAATAGGGAGGATTCTCACTTTATCTTCATATATGTATTGGATGAACGGTACTTGCACCTCAACACTGTGCTCCTCGATATGGGCTTCTTCATCCAATACAGCGAAACCGCTGTGTTCGACCACTCTCTTAGCCAACTCCCCATCCACCTTAATCTCGCCGAGCGGTGTAACCCATGAACCATCCGGGTAAACTGATACTAGAGCACCGTACCCGGTGTGGTTGGTGCCCAGTATTATGATAGTCTCAGGTACCCCGGAGGAGGCTAGCTCAAGGTATGAGTGCGCCGCTACAGGCCCACTATACATGTAACCAGCATGCGGGACTATGAAACCTATAACTTTCCTGTTCCTCTCGCTTGCCACAGCAGGTTTCCTACCAGGTCCTATCTTATGTAAAAATGACTGTTCGATACTAGCGATGAGATCCTTTTTACCTCCGGGGTAGAAAAAACCGGCGACAGCCGGATATCGCCTACTCATAAAAACCCCTATAGCTTTGTCTCGAAGTCAGCGGGCTTCTCCGGTAGATCGCCGTTTGGCGGTATGACCCCTCTCTCCCTTAGGATCTGCCTCGTCAACAACCAGTATAGTAGTGCCAGGCTCTTCCTCCCCTTGTTGTTGCCTGGGATAACCAGGTCAACGAACTCCGTCTTATTGTCTGTGTCGGCGAAAGCTACTACTGGTACCCCTACTTCGGCCGCCTCTTTGATCGCCTGCGCGTCTGCCCTAGGATCTGTGACAACAACCACTTCGGGCTCGAAATACCAGGCGAGACTAGGGTTGGTGAACGTGCCCGGTATAAACCTCCCTGTGAAAGGCTTGCAGCCCACGAACCCGCACATTTTTGTCACAGGCTTGAAACCGTACTGTCTAACCGATACCACCGCTATTTTACTCGGCTCAAACCTTGCGAGAAACTTGGCTGCCACCCTAATCCTCTCATCAATCTTCCTCGCGTCCAGTATGTATAGGCCATCGCTCCTCACCCTGTATACGAACGGCTCCATGAACTTCGTACATATGTGAGTCCCGATGTGGACGCCGGCTGTCAAGTAGTCTTCTAATGGTATGAGTAGCTCAACTACTTTTTCACCGGGTAGCATTGAGATAGGTTTCTCCTCTCCTATATCCGGCCTTTCCTCCTCACTCATCCAACTCACCTCACGATATCTTCGGGAAGTACAATACTTCTCTCGCTATGTCTACATGGGATAAAAACATTCTCCGGCAACAATATCTTTTAACGCCTAGGTCATCTAAAACCTTCGCCGGGTCTTCCCCAGCTTGAACTCTCTTAATGTACTCCTCCCACAGATGGCCTATTGGGGCACCGCATGTAAAGCATCTAACCGGAAATAGCAAAACACTCACCTATAGCTCTTCTGCCATCTCCTCCTCGCGCTTATCCTACCCCACTTTTCCGGCTCTGTCTGCCTTGGATCGCCGCTTAGCATATGGCGGTCGTACTCCTTATATATTTTTTTAATCCCTTCCAACCCGAAGAATTCAACAACCCCTCTCGCTATAGCGATCCTGGCTGCCTCAGCTTGGCTCATCCACCCCCCGCCTCTCACTCTAACCCTAATATCTATCGTGTTCCTCAGTTCACCTATTAGCATTAAAGGCTCGCTGATCTTCATCCTAGCCAACTCTATTGGCAACACTTCCAGGGGCACATTGTTAATCCACACTTTGCCCTTACCGGGTTTTATTGTGGCCACCGCCACACTTGTTTTCCTCTTACCGGATGAGACCACGATCTTGAAACTAGTAGTCTGAGAGCTCATTCGGCACCACCCTTCCAGCCGAGACTCTCAGCCACTTCACCCACTGTAACATACCTCCCAGATAGCCTACTCGCATCGGCCTCCTCAAATTTTGTTACCTCCTTTCCTTCGAGTTCTTTTGGAACACCACTGTATACTTTCAGGTTTTTAAACGCTAATCTCCCCTTGGGTTTATCCATTGGGAGCATACCTCTAACACTTCTTCTAACGATTTCAACCGGTGTCCTAGGCCTTCTTATACCGCTTTTATCCGGGTTGTAGTGTGTTCTAACTTTTAACAGAAGTTTATACCCCTCGACAACCCTCTTCTTCTCACCGCTTAAAACAGCTTTCTCGGCGTTGACGACATATACCCTGTAACCTTCCAGCAGCTTCTTGGCTATAATGCTCGCCATTCTACCCAGGATCAACCCGCTGGCGTCTACTATCATAATTTTCTCCTCGAAACTTCTCTTTTCAGCCAATAATTTTCACCCCCTTGCCAGTCGGGTTTTCTTTAACTAGGTCTAATATATGGATCGCCCTCCCTCCGCTGTTCTGAATTTTCTCTAGGGCTATCCTCGAGAAACTAAACGACGCCACTGTGACGGGATGGTCTAGCTTACCGGCTGCGAGAACTTTACCTGGGACGACAACCACATCGCCTGGGTTTGTGAAACGATTTATCCTGCTTAAGTTAACTGCTCTACGCCTCCTACGCGGTTTAGTCAGCTCCTCCGCAACTCTATCCCAGATAGGCGCTTTGTATTTGTTAGCCGCCTTCCTCAACTCGCTGATAGACCTCCTTAACAAGATATTTGTCTTAGCTACCTCCATAACCAACCCCTTCTACCAGAGCTTTCTTAAACGTATTAAGCTTGTCTTCAAGCGCTCTTGCCGCTTCAATTAGAATTCTCTTAGGGGTTAATGAACCCGTCGACTCAAAGTACAAGATGTATTCGCTTTCTTTCCATGAGACTTTAACCGCCTCGCTTGGGCAGACAGTTTCACATAGTCTGCACAGGCTACATTCCAATAGTTTCCCTTCGTCTACTTTTATCGATCCCTCTTTCTCAACAATTACTTGCCGGGGACAAACCTCAATACATCTCCTACACTTGGGGTATGCGCACTTCCCTTCATCTATTTTCACGCTGGCTACATACTTGTGGGCTGCGACTGATACAGGGCTCCATTTTATATGTTCTCTACCCCTCCCCAGCCTCGCGTAGGCTTCCAGCTTTATCCTCTGGTTTTCCAGTAATTGTATGATAGGTATTTTATCATAGACTGGTTTTACATCGGGATCCCCGGAGACGAGGTCTCCAGCGTAAAGGGTTTTAACGCCGCCTCTAACCCCCTCCCCGCTTAACTCGAGCTTAACAAAGCAGTCCTCCGAGAATATCCCCCTCTCACCTGCTTCACGGCATTCCTCTGGAGACTTGTATTTTTCTAAAGCCCTCTCGCTCGAGAGAGGTATTAGCGCGAGTCTATGTGCTATGTACTCGTCGTAGAATACACTACTGTTCTCCATGAAGACAACGTAGTCTACAGCCATAACGGGTACTTCAGCTATTAAAGCCCTTCTAAGGCTGTTAAGCAAGTGTAGTTTAACGCCTTTAACTAAGAGTTTAAGTGAGACATCATCCCGTTTTAATACCTCTACATCCATAAATTGCTAACACCACTAGACTCTCCTACCTCTTCTACCACCAGGTCTTCTAGTCGTGTCGTGCGGAATTGGCGTCACGTCTTCTATCCTACCGATGATGAAGCCTGCTCTAGCTAGGGCTCTTATAGCAGCCTGCGCGCCAGGCCCAGGGGTCTTAGGTCCATGCCCCCCAGGGGCTCTAACCTTTATGTGTATAGCTGTAACCCCTTTATCCATTGATTCACCAGCAACACGGCTTGCGGCCATCATAGCAGCGTAGGGGCTCGGCTTCTCCCTGTCGGCTTTAACAACCATCCCACCGCTCCATCTACTGACAGTCTCGGCTCCCGTGATGTCTGTTATGTGTATTATGGTGTTGTTCATGCTACTATAAATGCGGGCTAAACCCCATTTCAGCTCTCTCCCAGCGAACGACACAGCTAACCACCCGCCTCCTTGGCAACCCTCGCTCTAAGAGGGCTGTTAGGTGCGTAATCTACTAAATGCTCCTCGTCGAGTGTGACAAGGTAGCCTGGAGACCTAATCCTCCTGCCAGCTATCGCGATGTGCCCGTGTACTATTAATTGCCTCGCCTCATGGATTGTCCTAGCAAGCCCCTTCCTATAAACAATGGTTTGGAGGCGCCTCTCAAGGAGGTCCTCCGGCTTTAAAGCCAATACGTCCTCTAGCCTGGCATTCTCCCTTAAAACACCTAGTTTAACAAGCCTAATTATTAGAGCTTTCTCCTCCTTCTCGCGTACTTCCTTGGGGGCGGCTAGTAGAGACCTCGCTCTATGCCTTATCCTCCTCACAATGGTCGCCGTGATCCACAGCTCCCTCTTATTTCTCAAACCATATGCTCCGACAAGCTTCATCTCATGCTCTAAAACATCCTTCCTCCAAGGGTGTCTAGGCCCCTCCCACTTTTTCCTTATCTTGCGTGGATCACCCATCCAACCACCTACTCCTTCTTCTGTTGCTGAACCTGTCTCTTCTTCCTCACACCCACAGTCATCCCAGTTCTACCTGTGGTTCTCGTTCTCTGTCCCCTCACCTTGAGGCCTATAGAGTGCCGTATCCCCCTCCAGCTCTTAATCCTTTTCTCGCGTTCAATATCCTCCTTGACGTAGAATATAAGCTCGTTGCCTACTAGATGGATGTTCCTCCCGGTCGTGAAGTCCTTTCTCCTATTATACAACCACGCTGGGATGCCGTATTTGTCGGGGGAGCTTATAACAGACTCTATTTTCTTAACCTCCTCGTCTGTGAGAAAACCCGTCCTCATATTGGGGTTGAAGCCTAAAACCCTGGTGACACCTAGCGCAAGATTATAACCTACTCCCTTAATCTCCGACAACCCGAATAGCAATGGTAGGTTCCCATCCACGTCGACGCCAGCTATCCTGATTATCGGCCTAAAACCCCTCTCCATAGTACTCCCTTCTAATAGTTAAGCACGCCTAGAACCTTGAATTAAGTAAGCTCTTTTTAAGTTTAATTCTAGCTAGAAGCATGCCCATAACTAGATGACGAGAGCCTGATTGTGAAAATAAGTCACAGTATTTAAAGAGGTTTTTGAGGAATTAAGTATAAAATGGGCCGGGGTGCCCGAGCGGCCTAAGGGGCTGGCCTGGAGAGCCAGTGCCCTGTAACAGGGTGCGCGGGTTCGAATCCCGCCCCCGGCGCTCAGACCTTATACAAAAAAATTACGAAAAATCGGTTCTTCAGCTGTTTTTCAACGGGGTGATCATGATACTCGCGGAAACAAACAGATATATTTTTAAGATTAGGGGAGAAGGTTTAAAGTAGAAGATTTGAAGGTGTTGGTATGAGCAAGAAGGGCAAGAAGGAGAAGAAAGAGGAGAAGAAGGAAGAGAAGAAATAAGGTTTTTACGCTTAAAACAAATTTATTACAGTTTTTTACAGTTCGATTTCCATCCAGATTTCAGGCGGCACCCTAAGCCTTATCAACTGCTTCATAACCCTTTCATCAGCGGCGATGAAAAGAAGTCTTTTATGTATCCTCATCTCCCACTTCTCATACTTCTTCTTCCCTTCACCGTGAGGTAGTTTCAACGTCCTAATAGACAGCCTTTTAGTCGGTAATGGTATTGGACCTGATAGTTTAACACCAGTTTTCTTCGCTATGTCGGCTATCTTACCTGTGAACTCGTTCAACACGCTTACGTCCGTGCTCCAAACTTTTATCTTGACCATCCTAGGCGTCGACATAAACAATACCCTAAAGTATTTGTTTAGAAAAAACCGCTACTTCTTAGTCTTAACCTCTGCTAATTTAATATCTGTTACAATACCTATGCCGATGGTCTTACCCATGTCCCTCATAGCGAATCTTCCGAGTTGCGGGAAGTCGGAGTACTTCTCTATGACCAGTGGTTTAATCGGCTTAAACTTTACTATAGCGTTGTCTCCTTGCTTAATGAACTGCGGGTTCTTCTCAACCTCCTTGCCGGTTCTAGGGTCTAGTTTAGCGACGATCTCTGTTATTCTAGAAGCCACGCTAGCTGTGTGAACGTGTATTACAGGAGTGTAGCCTACGGCTATAGCAGTTGGATGCCATATGACGAAGATCCTAGCCGTGAACTCATCCACGACTGATGGCGGGTTCTCCGGGTGGCCTGCCACATCCCCTCTCTTAATATCCTTCTTCTCAACGCCTCTAATGTTGAAGCCAATGTTGTCGCCGGGCTCCGCCTTCTCGATTCTCATGTGGTGTGTCTCAATAGACCTTACCTCGCCTACAACCCCGGCTGGCATGAATATCACTTTATCGCCGACTTTCAACACACCTGTTTCAACCCTTCCGACAGGTACTACGCCTACGCCTGATATGCTGTACACGTCTTGTATCGGTAGTCTAAGCGGTTTGTCGATGGGTTTAGGTGGAACTTGAAGCGTGTCGAGAACCTCTACTAGCACAGGGCCATCGTACCAAGGCATGTTGGGCGATCTCTCTATAAGATTCTCGCCCGTCCAAGCCGACACTGGTACAAAGGGTACTTTGTCAGGGTTGTAGCCGAGTCCTTTCAAGAACTTGCCGAGAGTCTCCTTAACCTGCTGATACCTCTCCTTGCTATAAGGAGGCTCCGTCGCATCCATCTTGTTGACAGCTACTATTAGCTGGTCGATGCCCATGGTCTTAGCAAGGATCGCGTGCTCTCTCGTCTGACCCTCTGGGCTCATGCCGGCCTCGAACTCACCCTTCCTGGCGCTGACCACAAGGATGGCTGCATCAGCCTGGCTGGCTCCGGTAATCATGTTTTTAACGAAGTCCCTGTGGCCCGGGGCGTCGATGATTGTGAAGAAATACTTCTTGGTCTCAAACCTCATGTAGGATAACGCTATTGTTACACCCCTCTCCCTCTCCTCCTTCATCCTGTCCATTAGCCAGGCAAACTTGAAGCTTTCCTTGCCAATCTTTTTCGCTTCTTCCTCAATAGCCTGCATTGTCTTCTGGTCGAAGTATCCTAGACGGTAGAGAATGTGGCCTACCATTGTGCTCTTACCGTGGTCGACGTGCCCTATTATCACGAGGTTCAGGTGGGGTTTCTGTGACGCGCTCATACCCATCCTCTCCCGAGTAATCTAATGTACTGGGATTTTAATAAAATACGGCGTTTATAAAGTATTATGCTCGAGAAGCCTCGATTATCATACAGGAAAATCTACGTATAGCAGGATGGTACCAAGCAGACGAGTCCAGCTGGAAGCTACCTGCTACTCAACGCTATCCTCTCGATCTCATCCTTCTTTTGAATAGCGTAGCTTCTAGGGTCGTTGGAGGCTGCCAGGATGATCTCGTCAGCTAGCGCCTCCTCTATACTTAACGTACTTCTAAAAGCCTTAGAGCGCGCTCCTTCTGTTATATGTCTCAATGCGAGGTCTATTCTACGGAGGGGGGCAACGTCGACTGAGACGTGGTAGACGATTCCACCATACATTATCCTAGTCGTCTCCTCTCTTGGAGCAGCGTTTTCGACGGCTCTGACAAGTAGTTGAATAGGGTTCTCTCCTGTCCTCATGTACATTATGTCGAAAGCAGTTTTCACAATATTGTAAGCAAGGTGCTTTTTACCCATGTTATGGCCGGGTCTCATTATTTTGTTGATCAGCCTCTCCACAATCGGCACTTCAGCCTTACCGAACCTCTTGTGCTCATGCCTCCCACTTGTATGTGGGAGATAGACGGGCTTCAGAGATATGTACCTCTTCAAGCTAGGGTCTCTTACAACCACGCCGTCGTAACTCCACTTGCCAAACAATAAGATCTCGAGTGCCCCCACTTTCTCAGCCACACTCTTACTACTCAATTCAAGCACCTGGAAGGATTGAATTACGAACAACCTTTTTAAACCTCTGTTTCACAGGCTGAAACAATCGGCTGAGGATGAAAACACCTAACCCTGTAGGCAGGCTATATTTAAAATAAGTTAAACACTTGGTGTTTAGTAAGAGAGGATTAAGGTTTGACACAATACCTGCTAGTCCGTAGAGTACGAGATGAGATTAGTGGGATTGAAGTGAAGGAATTAGCCATATATATGCCTATCCCAAGACTTGCCTGCGAGCTAGAAGACGGTAGAGTCTTCTACCTTGAGAGAGTACCCTACGATATAGTCCTGTTTATAAAGAAACAGAATGGGGAGGCCATCGACGATGATAGGGAGAGATTCAGCGACCTACTGGCTTCAATGCCAGAGGTCCTTGAAGCACTTGGTAGACATGTGAAGAGGGTTTTAATTGAGGAATTCGATGAGGCGAGAGGCGTTTACTCCGCTTACGTAGAATTCAACGACGGAAATGTAACCCTCAGGAGGAAGATGGTTCCAAGCCACGCAATTTTCCTGGCTCTCCTCGTAGGTAAACCCATTTATGTAAGGAGAGAACTCGTAGATGCGCAGGAGTCGTTTTACCACGATCATTAATCGGAAAACTCTATCTCACGGGCTTCTGTTTTTTACCCAGCCATATCGCTTTCAACGAGACATCGTTTACTTTGACAACCCTAAACCTAACACCAGGGATATCCCCCATCGATTTGCCTCTAGGCCCCCCAATACCCTCTATGATCACCTCATCGTGTTCGTCAATGTAGTTCACTCCACCATCCCATGGTACGAAAGCTGTCACCACTTTACCGTTCTTAACTAGTTGGACTCTAACACACTTCCTGACAGCGGAGTTCGGCTTCCTCGATTCAACCCCGACTTTCTCGAGAACTATCCCTCTAGCCATTGGAGCTCCCTCGAGGGGGTTTACTTTCTCCTTCAGCCTCAACGCTCTCACTTTAAACTCTCTTAGGCTCCACCTAAACTTCAGCCTCTTCCTCCTCAACTTCCTTGCCGCGAATAAACCGTTTGGCGCTTTCTTCCCAGGCATGACTAGACCCTCCTATTATGGAGTCTCATACTGGTTTTTAAGCTTCACGCTATGATAACCGTGTCAATACTGAAATACCTGTTTAATAGTAGTCGTGCTCTAGCTACGTTCCTACCGTTCTTACCTATAGCGATGGCCTTGTCGTTTGGGTCTACTGTGGCGTACACGACTTTTTTACCCCCAGGCCTCTGAGCAACCTTAACCTCCCTCACCCTTGCCGGCGCCAGCGCGTACTTCGTTAACTCCTCGATACTCTCACTATAACCCACTATCTCAACGTTCTTATTCAACATTTTCTTTAATGTTTGGACAAAAATTCCTTTTGGACCTATAGCCCTACCTATCTCCTCTGGTTTCACGAGGAATATAACCCTGTTGTTCTCCTCATCGATCACGCAGTCCTGGACGTGGACGCCTGTAAGCTCGTGGAGTAGTGTCATGTACCCGAATTCTTCTGGTGTTATCTTTATTTGAGGCTTCTCCTTGCTCATCGCGCGCTCGCACCCGCGAGCTCAAGTATATTGGACTGCCCTGGATCCACAACACCTAGCGTTGAGACGCCGAAAGGCTTCCCTAGAATAGTACCCAATTCCATGTTTGTACCAGGGAAGGTTAGGACAGGTATGTTGGAGAGCTTAGCGTAGTGGTTGACGTCCTCTTTAAACTCCGGCGGAGCGTTAACCGCTAGGACAACTAATTTCACCTTCCCGTAGAGTAGAAGCTTAAGCGTCTCCCTGTACCCTAGGACAACCTTGCCGGTCTTTGCTGCTGTTTGAATAGCCTTGACAAGCTCGGGTTGAGCAGACGACACGGCTATCCCTCCGCTTCCCTAGATCTAGTGGTTGAGGGTGTCGCGTACAACTCTACTATACCTGTTCCAATTGGAATTATTTGACCTATTATAATATTTTCGGGGATCCCGCTTAGCTCGTCCACCTCACCGTTAGCCGCTGCCTCAATCAGCCTTTGAACCGTCATCTCGAAAGCAGCCCTGGCTAGGACGCTCGGCTTCTCACCTGCCACACCCATCCTACCGACCTGCCTAACCCTGCCGGTCCAAGTCATTACATCTGCTAAGAGCATGATATGCCTTATATCCACATCTAAACCCTGGTCGTCGAGAATACTCTTAATCTCTCTTATAATCGCAGATCTAGCTGCTTCTATTCCGAGAGTTCTCTCCACCTCCATAATATCGTTTGTGTACACCCTCCTCCAATCCACGCCTTTCACCCTCATCACCTCGCCTAGATTACTGCCCTCAGCTATTAGAACATACTCGTCCCCTCTCTTCTGTATGATAACTTTCTTAATCCCCCTTACACCCTTTATCTTGGTTGATGCTACCTTCTGCCTGATCTTCTCCATCTTCGAGTAATCCATAAGCTCCTCGGGGAGCCTTATCCTAATAGTATAGTTTTCTTCGTCTACTTCTATATCACCCAGCTTTAATTCCTCGAGGGCACCGACAACATCCTTAATCCCGACACCTTTATCCTCCAGCATACTTGGGTCAAGCCTTATCACCACACCCTCGAACGGTGAGATGGAGATGCTTTCAGCTACGTTCTCCACCAGTGTCGACTCTATTCTCCTGGCAACCTCCTTCGCCTTCTCCTCATCACGCTTGTAGTCGTCTTCGAGGTATATCTCCATGATCGGGGTTTCAGGCCTCTTCCTTGCGTCCACGATCTCGATCAACCTCGGTAAGCCGAGCGTGACGTTGAACTCCCTGACACCGGCATAGTGGAATACACGTAGCGTCATCTGGGTAGACGGTTCGCCGAGACTCTGGGCTGCAACGGTCCCCACGGGCTCGCCTGGCTCTACAAGTGAGCTCTCATACCTTCTCAAAACTTCCCCTATTATAGCCTCAACCTCCTCCACGTAGAGCCCGTTCTTCTCATATATTTCAACCAGCCTCTTCTCAAGCTCCTCAATGATGTTATCGCTCACCCTCCCCTGTATCTTCTCGATATAGCTTTTCAACTCCTCTATAGAGGTGATCTGCTTCACAGCCTCCACCCCACCACCTTCTGCACCACCCTCTCTACGTTCACGGCTTTGCCGTGATCGCTCTTCATGGGGTCAACCCCGTCCTCACCGTACTTGAATTGTATAACCTCACCTGTCGTCGTCTTCACAGTCCCATCTACGTCTACTCTAACGTCTTGGAGAGCATTGATAAGCCTCCTCTGCATGTAACCCGACTGGCTCGTCCTAACAGCCGTGTCGATCAAGCCCTCTCTACCGCCAGCAGCATGGAAGAACATTTCAACCGGTGATAGCCCGTTTACAAATCCTCTCGACACGAACCCCCTTGCCTCAGGCCCTAAATCGCCGGGCTTGAAGTGGGGTAAGCTCCTGTTTAGGTATCCTCTTGTAAGCCTCCTGCCTCTAACCGTCTGCTGGCCTAGTATAGCAGCCATCTGTGTTAAATTAATGGGGTTCCCCCTTGAGCCCGTCCTAGCCATCACTATAACAGGGTTCGCGAGAGTGAAGTAGGGTGTGATCACGTCGGCTACCTCATCAAGTAGCCTCTTAGACAGCAGATCTATTATCTCGTCCTCCAGCGTCTCCTCGACAGTTTTACCCGGCTTCGGTATAAGCCGCCCAGACCTAAACTCCTCTATTAATTTGTCCACCTCCCTCTTCTTCTCCTCTATAATACCCCTAATCCTCTCTCTGGCATCAAGTGGTATCATTAGATGGTAGTAGCTCATTGTGAAACCATACATCTCGGAGAATCTTATGAAAATCTTGTAAACATCGTCCATGAACTTCCTCGCAACATCCTCACCGTACTCCTTTATCAACCAGTGGATGAGGTTCTCCGGCTCCTCCCTGCCAATAGTAGCTTTGTCGAGAACACCCTCCAACAGTAAGCCCTTCTTAACTATGACGATGCTGTCGTGGGGGCAATCCTCGTCAATGCACCTGAGTGCTGATGCGGAAGCGATCTTAGCGTTCCTCTTATAGTTGAAGTCTCTTGGGAGGAATAGAGAGACCACCTGCTTGCCCGTCCAGTACTCGGTGGGCTTCAATATAGCTGGCTCCGGTAGAGGCCCTCTATATCCGGCGACGCTAAGGAGGTCAATGACCTCACCCTTAGTTAAGAGCGTTGACTTGTTTGTTAGAAGGAAGGCGCCGCTGATATAGTCCTGGAGCCCGCCTATTATAGGCCCACCGTACCTGGGGGTCAAAATGTGTTTTTCAACGAGCATTAGGATCCTCGCCTCAGCCCTAGCCTCCTCGCTCTGGGGAACATGCAGGTTCATCTCGTCGCCATCGAAGTCAGCGTTGTAAGGCGGGCAAACCAATAGGTTTAGCCTGAAGGTCTTGTAGGGCAGGACTCTCACCACGTGAGCCATAACAGAAATCCTATGGAGCGAGGGTTGCCTATTGAACAAAACTATGTCGCCGTCCAATAGATGTCTCTCGACAATAAAGCCTGGGGTAAGAGACTCGGCGACAGCCTTTCTGTCAACGAACTTAAGGCTAATCTTCCTGCCGTCGGGTCTTATAACATAGTTGGCGCCAGGCCATTTGTCGGGGCCGTTTAGGACAAGCTTCCTTAACTCCTCCACGTTCCACGGTGTCACTTTCTCCGGGACGGTCAGGATCTTGGCGACAGCCTCTGGAACCCCAACTTCGTTTATGCTGAGGTTTGGATCAGGGCTGATCACGGTGCGCGCGCTGAAATCAACTCTCTTACCCCTCAGGTTTCCTCTAAACCTCCCCTCCTTCCCTTTGAGCCTCTGCGCTATACCCTTCAATGTTTTGCCTGTCCTATGCTTGGCTTGAGGTATACCGGGAGCCTCGTTGTCGAAGTATGTTGTCACATGGTATTGAAGTAGCTCCCACTCGTCCTCGATAAGCGCGTTAGGGGCACCTGTCTCAACGTGCTCCCTAAGCCTGTTGTTCACCCTTATAATATCGACAAGTTTGTGAGTTAAGTCGTCCTCGCTCCTTATGCCCGTCTCTAACAGTATTGATGGTCTAACAGCCCTCGGCGGTACCGGTAGAACGGTTAAAACCATCCACTCAGGCCTAGCCTCCTTCGGGTCCCCACCGAGTAAGCGGACATCGTCGTCGGGTATTTTCTCCAACCTACTTCTAACTTCGGCGGGGGTTAATTTGACTAGACCCTCCTCCCTCTCTTCGTAGAACGTGTGTGGTTTATCCAGCTTGATCTTATATTGAGGAGCCCCGCAGTGGGGGCATGTCTGCTGGGCTGAAGCTTTCTTCCTGATGAACTCGTGTAATCTCTTAACCAGGTACTTGAGGTTCAAATCCTCGAGGTCTTTCAGCAATTTTAAGTATTGTTGCCTCTCGTTCTCAGGTAGCTTGACCCTACCGCACACCCTGCATGTCGACTTGAGGTAGACGAGTATATGCTTGGAGAAGCCTGCGTGTATGACAGGTTTAGCCAGCTCTATATGCCCGAAGTGCCCCGGGCACTCTTCTCTTGTGTTCCCGCATATGGGGCATACCTCTCTCGGCTCGATTGCGCCAAGCCTTTTATCCATGACGCCCCCGTCCACGGGCACCCCATCGTTGTCGTAAACATCGCTTGTAATGATGTTCGTGACGCTCATTCTCCTGATCTCATCAGGCGAAAGTATACCGAACTTTATACCTTTGATCCTATACATACCTACCCCTCCCTCACATCGCCCAACATGATACGTGGCATTACCGACATGCTCATCAACTCCTGTAAGAGTAGTTTGAAGCTGTAGGAGACTTCAACAGGCTTTAGAACACCCTTCTCCTTGTGGATAGGGCAGACATATCTCCCTCTTATCTTATCGTAGTACCCTATGTGCCCGCATAGCTCGCAAACGTAGATGACTGCTTTATCGCTTCTCTCTATCATAGACTCCTTCAACAACGCTGCTGCGCCGTGGCCGACTAGGCAGTCAACCTCCATCTCACCCCACCTTAAGCCACCCGCCCTAGCCCTGCCCTCCGTCGGCTGCCTCGTCAGGATCTGGATTGGACCCCTAGCCCTAGCATGTATTTTATCGCTGACCATATGATGGAGCTTCTGGTAGTAGACAACCCCTATGAAGACGGGGGCCTTCAGTAATTCCCCTGTCCTCCCATCGTACATAGCCTCCTCACCCGTCTCAGGGTACCCGTGCTTCTTCAAAACGATCATTAGTCTCTCCGGGTCCTCCTTGTAGAATGGGGTGCCGTCAACCAGCCTGCCCTCCAGCGCTGCTACCTTACCTGCGATGCTCTCGATCAGCTGGCCCACTGTCATCCTGCTGGGGAATGCGTGGGGGTTGATGATTAAGTCGGGTGTAATTCCCTCCTCTGTGAAGGGCATGTCGTATTGCGGTATGATCAAGCCTACCACCCCCTTCTGCCCGTGCCTCGACGCGAACTTGTCGCCTAACTCGGGTATCCTTAAGTCTCTAACCCTGACTTTGACGAGCTTATTCCCGTCGTTGTCCGTCGTTATCATGACCATGTCCACAACACCTTTTTCCCCGTGTCTCATAACGATGCTCGTGTCCTGCTTCGCCTGCTCGCTCCCTGTAAGCTCCTGTGTTGCCATGAATCTCGAGGGGCTCACTTTACCTATCAATACATCACCGCCAGAGACATTAGTCTCTGGGGCTACAATACCGTCCTCCTCGAGCTTCTCATAGGCTCTAGGCCCCTTGTAACCCCTTATATCGCTTGAAGGGACTGTCAACTTATCTTCTTGACCACCCGGGTACTTGTACTCCACGGTCGTGTAAACCCTGAAGAACGTGCTGCGACCCAGCCCTCTCTCAATACTACTCTTATTCATTATAACAGCGTCCTCTATATTATAGCCTGTGTACGTTAGCACCGCTACGATCATATTCTGCCCCGCCGGCTTCTCGTTGTAGCCTATGACATCGAGTGCCCTAGTCTGGACTAGAGGTTTCTGGGGGTAGTGTAGGAAGTGGCCGCGTGAATCCATCCTCCTCTGGAAGTTAGCCGCGTAGAGGCCGAGGCTCTGCTTCCCCATGGCAGCCTCATATATGTTCCTGGGGCTCTGGTTATGCTCCGGGTACGGAATTATTGAGGCCACTATCCCCAGAGTGCCTGGAAGCCATATCTCGAGGTGGGTGTGCTCTTTAGTGATCTCGCTTGGTGTCAAAGCTATGTAGGCATTCTCCTCTTCATCCGGGTCTAGGTATTCTATAACACCCTTCTTAACCAGATCCTCGAACTTCAGTGACCCGTTCTTCAGCATTTTAACATGTTCCGGTCTAAGCTTTAACTCGCCGTTCTCAACGACGAGAAGAGGCCTCCTGATACGGCCGGCATCGCAGTTAACGTAGACCTCATTCAAATACTCTCCTCTGAAGAAAGCTACGTTCACCTCCGGCGATAATTTGCCCTGCCTACGCAACTCTCTTACCCTACTCGCTAATTCCCCGCCGTTGGGGTGAACCCCGATAAGCCTCCCGTTCAAATACACCTTGCTCCACGAGATGTACTCGGCGGGGCTAGATCCTTCGCCTCTTCTCACGCTCTCCCGAAGCTCCTCCAGTATCTCGGTTAAAGGCTTGACGCCAAGCTGTATGAGAAGCTGCTCAACCTCCCTCTCATCGTATCCCACGCTGACATGAGCCATTAAAGCCAGGTTTTTCACAAGCCCTATGTTAGCCCCCTCAGGAGTTTCAAACGGGCACATCCTACCCCATGACGTGAAGTGTAGCTCCCTGGCCTCGAAGTGTGGTTGCGCCCTCGCGAGGGGTGAGACCACTCTCCTGAGGTGGCTAAGAGTGCTCAACATGTTTGTCCTATCAAGAATCTGGCTGACACCTGTTCTACCGCCAGGCCAATTACCCGTAGCCATAGCGTGGAGTATTCTATCTGTTATGATGTTTGGTTTAATCACCATCTTTAAATCGACTTTCCTGTATTTACTGTAGGTTTTCTCGATACTCGACTTAACCTCCCTTATAAAGGAGACTACTATCGCGTTCCTGAGGAGTGTTGCCAACAGATCTCCAGCAAGTTTAAGCCTCTTATTCCTGTAGTGATCCTTGTCATCTGGTTGCCTCCTACCTAGGTGAACCTCGAGTATTTTGCTGATCATCTGGCCTATGAAAAGGGCTTTCTTCAACCGGGTTGTGGGGCTTGGGTCAGTCCCTATGTGGGGTAGGAGATATTCATCCAGAGCCCTCTCAGCCCTCCTGATCCTCTCCTCACGAGGCCTACCAACAGCGATTCTAGCACCAATATAGTCCAAGGCCTCCTCCACAACCTTCTTCCTATACTCCTCCTCAAGCCTCCTAACCTCCTCTTCGGGGGTTTCAGGCGGTATCTCTAGTTTCGGGAAAATAGATTGAGCCTCGCTAATAGAGGGGAGAAGTTGAACCTGGATCTCCGGGTCGAATGAAACAGCGTTCATAATCTCGTACTCTGTTGAGAAGCCGAGGGCAGCCATCAACACTATGGCCGGGAACTTCCTCCCCTGGAAACTAGCGTAGAAGACGCCGTCCTTCCTCCTCTCTATCACTATCTGGCTTCTCCTACCCTTAGCGGTACTGACTACTTTAGCTACGTGAGTCGACGACGAGCCTTCAGGCATTACATCAACAATTATGTTGTTGCTCGCCAAATCCTCCTGCGCGATCAACACTTTCTCAGACCCGTTGATTATAAAGTATCCTCCTGGATCCTTGGGGTCCTCTCCTTTCTCCACGAGCTCCTCGGGTGTTAACTTGCTGAGGGGGTCGAGGTCGGATTTAAGCATTATCGGTAGATCCATTAGTTTTATATCCTGCTCCCTATGGGAGTTCTCGCTGTCTACTAGGACGACCTTAGCGTAGACGGGGGCAGCGTACGTGAGGTTCCTAAGCCTGCAGTCCATCGGGTTAACTTCGATCTCCACGCCCTCAATATTCTTCCATACCGGCCGTCCAATCTTGTAGTCCCTTATAACTAGCTTCAAGTCGGCTGTAACGGGGATCTCTCTGTGTTCTTTAATTATCTCCGGGAGAAGCTCGCGCACAAACCTGTTGTAGCTGTCTAGGTGCTGGCGGACAAGGCCTTTCTCCTCGAAAAAAGCTTTCACTAGAGTCCACAAGTCGTCTGTAGATGGAAGATACGTCACTCAACGCTCGCCTCTTTCCTACTCACATCCACTACCACATACCTGTAAGCGACCGAGACCCCTGCTGTAGGAGACCTTCTTGTAATCCTAATGATGTCGCCAGGCTTAGCCCCAATAGCCTTCGCAGCAGGGTCGTCAACGGATATCCAGGGCAGGCTCTTGGGGCTTGCCCCAAGTTTCCTGAGGACTTCGACGGCCTCCTCTGGTGAAAGGATTTCATGTTTAGGGACTAGAACGTGTTCTAGGATGTTGATGTCTTTCTTCTCACTCATAATAGACACCACTCATAAACTTGCGATAAACTAAGCTAACACACCTGAATACCCCAATTTATAAAAGACTATTAAACCTAACGCCAGCGGGCTAAGGGCGAGTCCTCCCCCAACACTTATGCTACAGTTGCGTCACCTGGATCTCCAGGAAGGTTTAAAAAGCAGTAGACCGATACCAGGAGCACATGAATGGAGGGTTGCTATGAGTGCCTCCAGCTCAAGTAAATACCAGTTGCTACCGCATTGCAGTACGCACGCCAAGGATCTAATCATCGTTGCCACATGCGATGGCGCCTCGAGTACAGGGCAAATAGGCAACGAGGTTGCCCGAAGGCTTACTAAGAGATACCCCGACATGGTTAGAATGTGCTGTCTCTCAGCTGTTGCCTCCGGGAGCAAAACCCACGTAGATATCTTCCAGAACGCTAAAGCTGTTATAGCTATAAACGGGTGTCAGCTTATGTGCGCCTCGAACGTTCTGAGGAGTAGAGGCATAAAGATCTCGTATGAAATAGTCGTAGCCAAGGAGGGAATAAACAAGTTGCCCTCGCTGGATTTCACCGACGAAGAGGTTGCGAAAATCGCCGATAAAATTGTAAACGAGTTCCTTTCAAGGTTCTCGGCAAAGTGAGGAATTTGAAAAGAGAGTGAGAACTTCTACCTTCCTCAAGAGCTTGCTCTACTTTGAGGTTTTAAATATTCTATTCATATCCGCTTAATCTTGTTGCTAGCGATGATAACGGAGTTACAGGCTCGATATATCAATAAACCTGTCTCAGAGACCACCCTTTGGTGAAGACCTTAAACTTGTCTATAGGTGATGTTGCCAAAGTAAATTCCTGTTAAAGCTTCTCCCGCGTTGACTTAACTTTATGAAGCACTGAGTCATACGCTACCCTCATGGATTCCATAGTAAGCACTCCAACAAGCTTCCCCTTCTCAACCACAGGCGCCCATGTGCTTCTACTTTTACTCATCACCTCCCATGCCTCGTAGAGGGTTGAGCCAGCTTCCACATAGCCGGTGGCCGCCTTGACGTATTCGCCCACAACACCTCTCCTCCCCAGCAAGTCTAGCAGGTTGACTACGCCGACAAAGTTGCCCTCTCGGTCCACGACGGGTAGCGAGACGTAATGGTGTTGGAGCATCATGTTAACCACCTTATCAACATCTTCATCAACTCTGACCATGAGCCCCTGCTCTAATCGGCATTCCCCGACCTTGATCTCCATAAGTACCGGGGTGCTGTACTCGCCGACATGAGCTGGCGAATCCTTCCTCGTGGGTACCTGAGCCCTGTAGATCGTATTGTCACCGGAAACCAGGTAGGCTGTCGCCGTCGCGATCATTGCTGCAGGTAGCAGTTGGTAACTGCCAGTCATCTCCATTACCATGAATATGACAGCTAAAGGCGCCTTAGCGGCTGCACCGAAGAGGGAGAGCATGCTCACTATTACAAAGGGTGCTACATCCGGCACCAGTGAGGGGAGTAGGTGGTGGAAGAGTAAGCCCATGTCAAGGCCGACCAGCGCCCCTATGGCTATGCCTGGTGCGAAGACACCGCCGCTACCCCCCGACCCTATTGTGAATGATGTGGCTAGGATCTTTAGGAAAGGTAGCAATACTAGTAGGATGGTGAGAGGGAGGAGGGGTGAAGTGAATAGTTCTAGCCTCCCGAGCTCGGCCAGGTTCACCCAGCCGTAGCTGGTGCCGAGGACCTGTGGGGCTAGAACGCCTACTATGCCGGCTAGTAAACCCCCTACCACCGGCTTAATGTAGTTGCTTACACGCCACCTTTTAAACGAGTCGTGAACCCCGTAGAAGATCTTAATGTACAGCACTGCTAATAACCCGTCGACCACGCCGAGGATGAGATATAGGGGTAACCTAGCAGGGTTGAATTCACCAGTGTAGTAACCGAATATAGGCGTGAAGCCTACGACCGATCCGAACACGGAGTATCCCACGGCTGAGGCTAAGAATGCCGGGAAGAGGACTTCATACTCTATGTCCCTCCTGTAAAGCACCTCGGCTGCTAATATTGCTCCCCCGATCGGCGCCTTGAAAATCGAGCCTATGCCAGCCCCTACGCCAACAGCCACCGCCCTCCTCCTATCCTCGGAGGACAGCCCCAGGAGGTCGGCTATAGCTGAGCCAATACCGGCACTGAGCTGTGCTGTAGGCCCCTCTCTACCTGCACTACCCCCCGACCCTATGGTTACAGCCGAGGCAACCAGCTTTACCAAGGGGATCCTCCTCCTTATCCTGCCCTCAAGCCTATGGTATGCGTTTATCGCAGCATCCGTGCCATGCCCCTCGGCCTCAGGAGCCCACGTGTAGACTATTAAACCCGATAGTAATCCGCCAAGAGTTGTTGAGACAGGTATCAGCCAGTAGTTAACTGCCTTAAACCCGCTTTCCAACGAGCCGCCTTCACCAATCGGCTCCGGCATCGATGCACCGACGATTAGACCTAGGAAAAAATACTCCATGAGCTTTAACGTGAAGTAGAATACTAAGGCTGAGACCCCTGCTACAAAGCCTATCACCGACCCCAGTACAAACCACTTAACGTAGTAGTTAGACACCCAGGTAGCCCTCCACGGTCTACGCGACTTCAAGCCTACAATTATACTCATGTTATACCATGCTTTCCACCACGGGTTTCTGAGACATTCAACAGCGATCACTTGCATAACCCTTAGACCTTATTCGAATGTATGAGAGATGAAGAGCTAATAGGCATTCTCCTCCACGAACGCCGCTTCGACAACTCTAGCCGATACGCGGTTAAACAGCCCACCTAAATATGACTCCGACTCCTCATGGGAGAAGGTTCTACAGCCCTGATTCAAACAAGCCCTGCAAACATAGCGCCCAGAGGGATTCCCGCGAGCGGGCTAGAGCTTGTGGGGCGGGGCTACCGTGACGGATAGGCTCCGTAGAGCATGGACTACAACCAGCTGAGCAACCCTCTTCAAATCCACTATAATTCCAAAGCACGCGGGGATATTTGCTGGAGAAATTTCGTCTACATATTAAGATAAGGGGATGGACCGGCCGGGATTTGAACCCGGGACCTCTCGGATGCCAACCGAGCGCTCTTCCAGGCTGAGCTACCGGCCCGCTGTCTTAGATTATTATGAATCATCGTCTTAAAAGCATTCTTCCCGGAGGCGAAGGAGAGCGGAATCCACTGGGTTAAATAGGGAACCCGCTATATTCCCAGTTGAAGGAGAGGTTGCGTACCTGTATGGCATCCGATATAATCGACGAGCTGGTTCAGAACTTGAAGGCTACTAAAACCAGGATATTCAAGGACAGGGAGATACTCCACCCCGAGTACGTCCCGGAGGTTTTGCCTCACAGAGAAAACGAGATTAAGAGGCTGGCCGAGTTGTTTGTTGTCGCATTGAGAGGAGAGAGGCCGAGCAACGCTCTCCTATACGGTTTAACAGGCACGGGTAAGACTGCTGTAGCCCGCTACGTTGTTAAAAGACTTGTTGAGAAGGCCAGTGCGTTGAACGTTAAGCTGGAGCAGGCCTACGTGAACACTAGGAAGGTTGACACGACGTACAGGGTGGTCGCTCAAATAGCGTCCAGCATCGGGTTGAGGATACCCCCAACGGGCCTTGCCATCAGCGAGGTCTACAGGAGGTACATAAACGCGCTTGAGAACTGGGGCGGCGTCCACATCGTTGTCCTAGACGAGATAGACTACTACGTCAAGAGGGAGGGAGACGATCTGTTGTACAAGCTTGTGAGAGTGAACGAGGAGTTGAAGAACGCGCGTGTAGCCCTTATAGGCATCACCAACGACATAAACTTTGTCGAGAGCCTAGACCCCCGTGTCAGGTCGAGCCTAGGCGAGGTTGAGATAGTCTTCCCGCCCTACAACGCCGAGCAGTTGTTCGACATATTGAAGCAGAGGGCTGAGAAAGCCTTCTACCCCGGAACTGTGGAGGATGGCGTGATATCTTTCTGCGCTGCCTTGGCGGCGAGGGAGCACGGTGACGCGAGGAGGGCGTTGGACCTCCTCAGGGTTGCAGGTGAGATAGCTGAGAGGGAGGGCGCCTCAAAGGTGACTGTGGAGCATGTGAAGAAGGCGAACATTGAGATAGAGGAGGGGAGGATACAGCAGAGTATACTCTCCCTACCCCTCCATCAGAAACTCGTCTTGAAGGCCGTTATAGACGTCGCTAAATCCAAGGGTAATGCGACCACGGGAGAAGTCTACTTAAAGTACTCGGATACGGCGAGAAACCTAGGTTTGGAGCCGTTGACCCAGAGGAGGGTCAGCGAGATAATAAGCCAGCTGGACATGCTGGGGTTGGTTAACGCTACTGTCACGAGCAGAGGGAGATACGGTGTCACCAAGGTTATCAGGGTTAAACCCGAGCTGGTTAAGACTATTGAAGAACTCTTGAAGGATGTTAGATGAACTACATAGGCTTCGACGACGGGTATTTCCCGGTGTGGTTTAAGTCCAGGAGAGGCTACACGATTGTGCTCGGCGTGAGAACGGGAGAGGACTTGAAACCAGTGGCCATCGGGTTCAAGCCCGTGCTCGTCGATGCTGGTTTAAGCGAAGCGGGTATTATAGAGTTGAGCAAGATGCTCGGGGAAGGGCTCATACTGTTGGACGGTGTAACATACAGCGGGTTCGACGTAGTAGACCCGTGGAGGATACATGATTCGACAGGGCAACCCGTCGTAGTAGTCCAGTACGGTGATGTAGATGTTGGGGGAGTGGTTGAAGCCCTCAGGAAGCACTTCCCGGACGGGGAGGAGAGGCTGAGAGTTTTCTTGAAGGCGTTTGAGTCCCTTAAACCTGTTGAAACACCTTGGAGAACTATTAGAATACTCCCAGTCGGGGTTGAATACCAGGAGGCAATACGCCTCGTTAAGCAAGCGATGATCTACAGCCCGATCCCTGAACCCCTTAGAATAGCCCACAGTGTTGCCTCAGCGTTAACCAGGCTCTTCCACCACAAGCTGAGTCTAGGGTAGGAGAGTAGCCGGGCGGGGATTCGAACCCCGGTCACGGGGGCCCTCCCCACCTGAGCGTGGAAGCCCACGTGGCCCAGAGCCCCGCATCCTTGGCCGCTAGACGACCCGGCTATCCATCTAAGGATACTTGTCTCAGAGGGTTAAAAGCGTTTAACATGGGTTAAGGGGGTTTCAGCAAGGAGCGGGCCCGCCGGGATTTGAACCCGGGACCTACGGGTTAAAAGCCCGCCGCTCTACCAAGCTGAGCTACGGGCCCCGATTCATCAACTACACTGTTTCCACTATTTTAAACCTTATTCGGTTGAGCCTGGTTTCACATCTAGTTCAACGGAAAGCTTGTGGACGCCTCTACCAGAGGCCTCACCCCAATTCAATACGAGGAGTATATCGTATGAGCCCGGGGGCACTTCAACGTCCTCGTCGACCCCAGGTATTATCACCTGGATTCTGAAACAGGGCTTAGAGACAGCTATCATACAAGGTACCGGGATCTCCCTATCCCCCAGTCTTAGAACGCCCCCTGCGACAAGACTGTAATCCCCGCTCCCGCTGTTAACATATCTAACCCTGAGCCTGGAGAGGGAGGAGATGATTAGTTTACCCGCCTCTAAGATAGCCGAGCCGGTGTTCGTTGAAACTGATATAATCTTCGACGCCTCGGGGAAGCCCGGGACACCGGTTTTAAGCGAGACCTCGAGCGCGATTTCAACCATGTCTCACACACGCGCGATTTCAACCATGTCTCACACACTAACCACATCTCCCGGGGAACACTTATAATAGTTGGTGGTGTTAAGTTATCCTAAGGTCGCGGTGGTATCTTTGACATTGACCTCGGGTAAAAGGGTAGGCGAGATCTCGTATGTTATCCCCAAGATCAGGGCGGGAGAGGAGCTTGTCTCGACGACTATGAGTGTTTGCCCGTACTGCTACAGGGTTCTACCAGCTGTTTTAGTGGAGAGAGAGGGGAAGGTATACATAAGAAGAGTTTGCCCCCAGCACGGTGAGATCGAGGAACTATACTACGGGGATGCGACCACCTTAAAGAGAATACTGAAGTGGGAGGAGGATGGGAGGGGGGCGCGGCACATATACACGCAACTCAAGGGCCCCTGCCCCTTCAACTGCGGACTATGCCCTATGCACAAGCAGCACTCGGCTCTGGTCAACATCGTGTTGACGAACAGGTGTAACCTGAGTTGCTGGTACTGTTTCTTCTTCGCCGAGGCATCGGGGTATGTTTACGAGCCATCCATCGAGCAGATCAGGGAGATGGTTAGGGCGATCAAGAAGCAGGGTGTGACAGTCGCCGTCCAGCTAACGGGGGGTGAGCCGACTCTCAGGGATGACCTCGTGGATATTGTGAGGATGATTAAGAGCGAGGGGGTTAGGCACATCCAGTTGAACACTAACGGGATAAAGTTCTCCGAGCTGTACTGGGAGGATCCCGCTAAAGCAGTGGAGTACGCCAGAGAGCTGAGGGCCAGCGGCGTCAACACCGTTTACTTGAGCTTCGACGGAGTAACACCTGTGACAAACTGGAAGAACCACTGGGAGATACCCTACATATTCGAGGTTTTCAGGAAGGCGGGTATGACAAGCGTTGTGCTCGTGCCTACCGTGATAAACAAGGTTAACACACACGAGCTGGGCGCTATGATCAAGTTCGCCGCCAAGCACATGGATATTGTTAGGTCGATAAACTTCCAGCCAGTCAGCATCACCGGGTTGATGAAGAGACACGAGAGGGAGAGGTATAGGATTACGATAGGCGACATCGTGAAGTTAATTGAGGAGCAGACGGAGGGGGAGGTGCCGAAGGAGGCGTGGTTCCCCGTTAACGTGAGCGCCGTCTTCTCAAGGTTCATCGAGGGCTTCAGCGGGGAGTTCAAGTTCGAGATGAGCAACCACCCCGCGTGCGGGGTAGGGACGTACGTCTACGTCGAGAAGAGGGGCGGCGACACCAGGCTTATACCGATCACGGAGTTCGTGAATGTAGAAGGGCTCGTCGAGTACCTCGAGGATAAGTGGAGGGATCTAGTGGAGGGTTCGAGCAGGTTGCTTACCGGGATGAAGCTTCTTTACAATATAAGGAAGTTCATCCACCAGGAGAAGGCGCCCGAGGGATTCGACCTTTACAAATTATTGTTCAACGTGATCGTTAAGAGGAGTTACGAGGCTCTCGGGGAGATACACTACAAGCTACTGTTCCTAGGCCAAATGCACTTCATGGACTTGTACAACTACGATATCCAGAGAGTCCAGAGGTGCAACATACACTACGCTGTACCCGATGGGAGGCTCATACCCTTCTGCGCGTTCAACATATTCGAGGACTTGTATAGGGAGAAAGTCCACAAAGAGAACAGCATAAGCCTCGTGGATTACAGTAGGAAATACAGACTGCCCGAGGGGGTTGTAACGAGAAAGTATATTAGGGATAGACGTAGGTTGGAGTCAACCGAGATCTATAAGAGGACTTACGAGGGCATCTTAGAGCTGGTCAAAAGGTGATCGAGCCCCTCGGATTATTAGGGTTTTTACCCGATCCCCAAAACCCGGTTAGAACATGTTTAAATGCCTGGTTATAGCGGGTACACCGGGTGTAGGGAAGACCAGTGTTGGAAGGATTATCGCAGAGAAAGTCGGGGGTCTCCAAGTTGATTTAAGCGAGTTGGTCGTCGGCGAAGGCCTCTACGAGTATTTCGACGAGGAGACAGGAAGTTACGTCATCGATGAGGCAAGGGTTTCCAGGAGGGTTAGGGAGATATGTAGTGGTGGAAAGCCGGTTGTAGTCGCAACACACTACCCCGAGGTGTTGGATGAGGTTATCATTGACAGGGTTGTTGTCCTGAGGCTAAACCCGGTCGTGCTATGGGATAGGTTGAGGACTAGGGGTTGGAGCGATAGGAAGATCGCCGAAAATGTCATGGCGGAGATGCTATCAGTAGTGTTAATGAATGCGATCTCAAAATTCGGGGTTGGCAGAGTTGTCGAGGTCGACACGACAGGAAGGAGTCCAATAGAAGTTGCTGGAGAAGTTTTAGAGAAGGTTTCCAAGGGTTATACCCAGGAGAAGTTCATAGACTGGCTGAGCATTGTTGACCCGAGTTTCCTAGAGGAGCTGGAAAGGGTTTTGTCGGATGAGCAGGAAACCTAGATTCTTCAGGTTGATGAGCTGGGGTGAAGTTAGGCGGGTTATCGACTCCGCCGACGTAGTCCTACACGTGCTGGACGCCAGAGACCCTGTCTCGACGTTCAGCAGGAGGGTTGCGGAGATCGCCCGCGAGCAGGGTAAGCCGATGATACTCCTCCTCAACAAGTCTGATCTAGTGCCGAGGGAGGTGGCTGAGGCTTGGAAAAAACGCTTCTCCAGGGAGGGCTACACGTGTGTCTACGCATCTGCGACCAGACGCCAGGGCACACTCATATTGAGGAGGACTATTAAGAGGGTGGCGCCACACCTACCCGTCACAGTCGCGGTGGTGGGCTTCCCCAAGACGGGTAAGTCCTCTATAATCAACGCTTTGAAAGGCAGGCACTCGGCACCCACAAGCCCCTACCCTGGGTCGCCGGGGTATACTAGAGGGTTCCAATTCATAAGGGTTGACAGGGATATTCTCCTAATAGACACGCCTGGTGTGATCCCAATTGAGGGAGACCAGCTTGAAAGGGTTGTGAGGGGGACACCAGTCGAGCTCCTAGACGACCCTGTAGGAGTTGCCAGTATGCTGGTTAAAAGAGTGTTGGAGAGGAATCCCGAAGCCATTAAAAAAGCCTATGGTATCGAGTCTAAAGACCCTGATGAGATCCTGAGCATCATCGCCGCCAGGCATGGGTGGTTATACAAGAAGACTGGAGAGCCCCTATTAGAGGAGGCTGCCCGCAAGGTTATTAGAGATTTCCACGATGGGTTGATACCGTACTTCGTAGACCCAAAGGAGCCACCGGGGTGAACCTGCCCCATGGCTGTAAAGGTTAGGGTTACAGGGGAGGGTGAACGCATGGTTGAGGGGGTTTCGAGTGTGAGGGAGCTCCTGGCTAAAATAGGTCTCAGTGGGGAGGAGGTTGTTGTTTTGAGGAATGGTTTAATACTGACAGAGGAGGATTCTCTCGAGGACGGCGACGAGGTCGTGGTTTACGTGGTGAAGTCGGGTGGCTGAGGAGGCTGGTTTAAGCGATTTCGAGAAAGAGCTCTATAGCAGGCAACTAGGGCTGATAGGGACAGAGGGGCAGCTCAAGCTTAAGAGAGCTAGGGTTCTCGTAGCGGGTTTAGGCGGGCTGGGATCCGCTGTATCGATCTACCTAGCCGCTATGGGTGTTGGAAGCCTCGTCTTAGTGGATAGGGAGGTCGTCGAGCTGAGTAATCTCCAGAGACAGGTTTTGTACAACGTTGAGGATTTAGGTAAGCCTAAACCCCTTGTAGCGGCAGAGAAGCTGAGGAGAATCAACCCCCACCTTAGGGTAGAGGCCCTGCACACAGAGCTCTCGGAGAATGCTTTATTGAAAATAGATGCCGACGTCTACGTCGACGCACTAGACAACTGGCCGGCGAGGTTCACCCTTGATAAGGTGGCCTGGGCTAAGGGTAAGCCACTGGTTCACGGGGGTGTTAGAGGCTTCTACGGCCAAGTAACTGTTATAGTGCCAGGCGTCACCCCTTGCCTGAGAGCCCTCTTCCAGTTTACGGGTGAAACCAGGGAGGAGACGCCGCTCCAGGTCTTCCCAACTACACCTGGGATTATAGGTTTGATCGAGGCATTGGAGACCGCTAAAATTATCCTAGGGGTTGGTAGCACTTTAACCAATAGGCTTCTGATATATAATGGTCTCCAACCCTCCTTCGAAATAATCGAGTTCAAGCCTGACCCTAAAATACTGGAGAAGTGCTGGAGCTAGGCTAGCCGCCCATCTCGGGTGTCATGAAGGTAACCCTATCCCCATCCCTAAGCCTGTAACCGGGGTCTATCACAGGCTTATCGTTTACGAAGGTGACGAAGACATAATGCCCCTGAGCATACCTCTTGTATATCCTCGGGTTCAACTTCTCGGATACTGTCCTCACAAGGTCGCTTATTGTCGCCTCCTCCGGGAGTTCTACATCCATCGAGAAGACCCCGGACATTTCACTGGCCCTACCCGTGAACACAACCTTCACTCTCATATTCAGCCACCAGGGGCCTCCTCCACAACTATAACATTGTCACCGGGTCTTATAAGAGCCCCCTGGTCTTCCGCAAGCTTGTCGTTTACTAGAACCAGGATTCTATCCCCCACGCCCATGTCAACGAGCTTCCTGACAAGCTCGCCTAGGGTTATCGAATCTGCCTGAAGCTCGAGTAACCTCCTGGAAGGTAGGATCAATACTTTGATGGGCATGAGGGGCTACCAGCTTGCGACCGTTAGAGCCCAGGCGATCGATACTATTATCTGTGTGGTTGTGGTTAGCAGTGCGATCTTCAACCACTCAGCCCAGCCTATGTTAATCCTGTTCTTCTCGCTTAGCCCCACCGCTATTATGTTGGCTGAGCTCCCTATCGGCGTGTAGTTCCCGCCGAAGACACCGCCGTAGAGTAGAGCCCAGTAGACTGCTGTCGGACCCCCCATCGAGACGATCGTCTTGGCTACCGGCGTCAACGCGACTATAACCGACAGGTTGTCTAACACGGAGCTGAGCATAGCTGAGAGTACTAGTATCACCGTGGAGAGGAACTGGAATGAGATTGCACCACCCCAAGAGCTCATGAGGACTGTGAGGTAGGCTAGCTTCGAGGCTGTGCCGGACCATGAGAGCGAGTAGCCCAGCATGAATAATGCGATGAAGAAGATTATCGAAGGCCACTCCACACCCTTCTCAAGCGCCTCACCCATCCTGGAGACCCCGAAGATCAGCCCGGCTACTATTATCAGCAAGTAGGGGATGAAAGCCAGGAGTGAGTGGGGGTCGACTACCAACCCGCCTAGCAGGCTTATTAATCGGGATAGGTGATCGCTTATGCCTACTAGGAATAGGAAAGATATTAGTATCGCCAGGCCCCCTTTAATCCTGGAGTAGTCTGCATGGGATAGCGAGGTGTAGAATGAGGTAGCCATCTTAGTCGCTTTTTCAATGTTTGCTCTCTGCTTCAACTCGGAGAGATATTTCCTCTCTACCATGGAGAACAAGGCGATCAACAATCCTAGGGTAAAGAGGGAGAGCGGGAGGGCCTTGATAATGAACGAGGTTATGCTCAGGTTGGCTGTGAATGCCAGGTATACTCCAATAGGGTTCCCCACTGGGAGGGCGACGCTACCCGTGTTAGTCGCGAGAACCGAGAGTATTATGAGGGGTTTAACGTCGTATCGCGTGATCCTGTATATGTCGAACACGAGCATTAACACGTAGGTTATACTCGTAACCTCGCCGACAGCCATGGCTAGAAACCATGATAGCAGTGACAGAAAGGTTACTAATAGGACCGGCCTCCCCCCAGAAGCCTCGAGGACTTTTATCGCCAGGTACTCGAAGACCCTCATCGCGGTTAAAATATACGCTAGCACCATACTGCCAATTAGAAACAATATTAGATCCCATTCAACACTGCCCACCATTAGCTGGGGGGACATCACGCCCAGGAATACTATGGCTGAAACACCGAGTAGAGCAGCATAGTACCTGTACTCCATGGAGATAACCGTTAAGGCTATTACAACCAGGAAGAAGCCTAGGCTAGCTCCCTGCTCTATAATAGACCTGGTGGAGTTGATCAAGAGGGGGCTCCCGCACCCCCCTCTCAGGTTGCACCAGGCGTCTATTATGCTCTCCCCAACCCCGTTGTAGGGGATTCTTATAAGATACATCACTGCGAAGGAAACGGCGAGGATTATAATCGAGACGAGTATGCTCTTCCTAGCGTTGTCCATGGCAACCATCTAGGTGAAGGCATTATTGCAGAAACCTGTAAAAAACATAGCGATTTTCTTCAGCGAGGCCACTTGCGGTCGAAGTATATGTTCTTCGCCGCAACTGAGAGCGGTATACCGTAGACTACATCGGCTTCCAGCAGCCCTAGCTCCTGCGCTGCTACGCCGACCGAGAACATAACCCTGTTGTCCACGTTCAGTAGCTGCGCTGTCTTAACCGCGGATCCTATCGCTATACCAAGGTTGACGAGGCAGTTCACCAAGTCCGCGTCCAACCCCCATCTCTTAGGCGTCTCAAGCCCTAGTTTTAGCAGACGGCATCCAACGAGGAATACCGCGTTACTAGATCTAACAGACTCAGCGTCCCTCTTGAAGAACTCGCCGTACAATGGCGCCAGCTCCTCCATTTTCGAGGCAAGCCTCTCGAGCTCGCCTCTATCGGCCACAAGAGCCGTGACAACATTGTCGACGCCCCTCGCTTTAGGGGCAGTCTTAGCGGCAACCGCCATCAGCCTAGCCGCCTCTAGGACGCCCTCTGCTATCAGCGTCTTCTCGTCGATCAAAAACCCCACCCGCTACCACTTCAGGATGACCCTGGTATTTATGAGTGCGTTAGGCCCCTCTAACCAGGCATGCCCAACTGCTTATAAGGCTACACTGGACTAGTAAGCCAATGTTGTACTTATGGAAAACCAACTATTATGCTTGATCGAAACAGGATCTTTTGATCGATGAGGGGTAGTTAATCCCCGGTTAACTTGACGACAGGGTAGTTAACCACCCATCCTCCTCGACGTGGACGGGAAACTTTGTAAACAGGTTTAACTCAAGATCCCTTCACGTCAATGGATCTTTGTTGGCAAAAGAATATCGTCTATAATTTGATAACAATAGCAGTTAAACTTGAAACAATCCTAGATCCATAGGAATCGTTAAGGCGATTATTGAATAGAAATGGGCATTTTTGAAACATTATATCAATTCAATACAGCTTTAAACCCCTGGGGGCGGAATACCAGCCTTGACTGGTGGGAGTGAGCGGCATCTGAAAAGACATAGGTGAATTGGGCGCGGCTACACGTGATCCAGCCTTTTCAGTATTACCGCCTTGTTTTTAATCAAATTTCATGAATTCAATTACTTTTTAAGGCGGTCATCAAATAATAAAATAAGCAAGTAAAGTGTAAAATGACCAGAGACTTAGAGCATTGTTAGGCTAGTATTAGTCATTAGACTCGATCCCCCACCTCGGTAATTAGAGGATATAGCTACCGCGGACTGCCTTAGCCCAGATCAGCCTAGGTGAGTAATACCGCCGTAGGGCTTAAACCCTGTTATGACCGCCCTTGAATCCATGCTTACTCGAATATGCCGCCATGGTCTCCAATAGATTTCATCGTCATGCAATAAACTGTTAGGGATTTAGGGTGGTGTTACGCTCATAGCTTGATCAAGACTTGACAAGGCGATTACAC
>Ga0209739_100019_pt1 | contig 83572 bp, 80 predicted proteins | sample JossMetagenome_2_FD_184729 | JGI IMG/M metagenome (GOLD analysis project Ga0209739, IMG submission 184729) | Hot spring sediment microbial communities from Joseph's Coat, Yellowstone National Park, USA - JC3_ASED (SPAdes) (version 3) | ecosystem: Environmental > Aquatic > Thermal springs > Hot...
ACCATCGGAGGCATTTTTTACCTTATTCAAGAACTTTTACTCATTAAAATGGACAACAAACTAAAGTTTTATAGAGAAATAGTTGAAGAGCTTGAAAGGGCAAGGAATGAGCATTTAAGGTGGAAGGTTAATGTTTTAACCGCCTTTCTTAATGAGAATTTAGCTGAAATAAAGCCTGATGAGTCTGTAAAAATCATCTCATCCCTCAAAGGAAAGATAACACATCAGAAACTTTCAGAGATTGAAGAGATGGGAAAGCAGATGAACGACTTAGCTTCCAAAATATCAACTTCTAAATCTTTGGATGAGGCTTACGGTTATTTTAACGCCTTTCAGAGAATTTCTAAGGCTTATCTTTGGGATGGGTTGGAGGGAATTTTAAAAGACTTAAAAAGTGTAGAAGACCAAGAAAAAAGAAGTTTCGTAAGAACTAAAAGAACTTTACAGATAGCTTACATTTTGCTTAGCTTACCTGTGTTCTTCTTAATATTTCTACTTTTAAGGTTCATAGAAAGACAGATAAAAGAGCCTATTTTAAGGGTTGAAAATGTAGCCGAGGCTATGTCTCATGGGGACTTAACAGTTGAGGCTAAGATGGATAGACAGGATGAATTTGGTGAGATCCTTTCAGCAATCAATAAGGTGCAGAAAAGTTTTAAGGAATTGATTAAAATTGCCCAGAAGAACGCCGAAGAGATGGAAAAGTTTGTGCAAGAATTTCATGCTTCTCAAAGCACCGTATCTCAAGAGATGATTAGGTCGGCTCAAAATTCTCAGAAGATCCTTGAGCAAGCAAGCCTTGTCGCCATGACCATTGAAGAATCAGCCACTGCAGCAAACGAGATAACTAAAGCCATCGATGAGATAAACAGAAACACTACTATGGCTTCAAACATAAGTAAAGAAGCAGTAACCAAGGTGCTAAGTAGCCAGGAGGTCATGCACAGGCTAAAGAGCATTGCGGAAGAGGTTTCGAGCGTCATTGAATTAATATCTAACATCGCTGAGCAGACAAAGCTTTTGGCTTTAAACGCATCCATTGAGGCGGCAAGGGCAGGAGAAGCAGGAAAAGGATTTGCCGTCGTTGCTAACGAAGTAAAAGAGCTTGCTAAAAGGGTGAGCGATGCTACTGCTGAGGTAGCTGAAAAGCTTTCTAAAATTCAGGCGGAGACCGAGGTTGCTGTTAAGGCAACAGACTTAGTAGCTGAAATTGTAAAAAAGATCGAAGAGATAGCCACTATGATTGCTGCTGCCGTCGAAGAACAAACCATTGCCATCAAAAACATTGCGGACCAGATAAACTTAACCAAGGATACTGCAAACTACATGGCTAAAAGCGCTGAAGAAACCTATAAGACCGCTACCTCGATCGAAGAAATTGCAACTCACCAAATGGAAAAGGTAGAAGAGTTAAAAAATCTGACAGAAAGCTTAAAGCAGGTATTAAACAGGTTTAAAGTATAGCCCTGCTAGCAAGGTAGGCTTTAACCATCTCAACATCATTGGGCAGAACTTCAACCCTTTGGGGAAGATACTTTAGCCTTTCGACCTCCTCAGGAAGCTTAAAGCTTTGGCCGATGGCTTTGCTAACCGTTTCCGGAAACTTGGCTGGATGAGCGGTTGCCAAACAAACCATCGGATAGCCATCCTTAAAGCTTAGCCCAGCCTTTACCCCAACAGCGGTATGCGGGTCTAAAACATAACCATGCCTTTTATAAAATTCGGCTATGCATTGAAGAGTTTCCTCCTCGGAGACGCTCCTTGCTAAAAAGTCTTCTTGAACACGCTTTATCTCCTCTTCGGAGAATCTTAGGGCTTTCTCTTTAGCAAAGGTCTGCATAAGGTTTCTAACCTTTTCTCCATTTTCGTTGTAAAAATAGTAAAGGTAGCGCTCAAAGTTGCTTGCCACTTGAATATCCATAGAGGGGCTTATGGTTGCTTTGACATTCCTTACAGAATAATCTCCGGCGTTAACAAACCTCGCCAGAATGTCATTTTCGTTCGTGGCAAGAATAAGCCTCTCAATTCGTTCCTTCCCGAGCATCCTCCTCGCTACATAACCAGCAAAGATGTCCCCAAAGTTTCCGGTTGGCACAGAGAAACGAAGGCTTTTTTTCTTTTCTAACTCTGAAACTCTGAAGTAGGCATAAAAATAGTAGACAATCTGAGGAAGGAGCCGTGCCCAGTTAATGGAGTTTACCGCGGTAAGGCGGAACTTTTTCTTAAAGGGAAGGTCCATAAATATAGACTTAACTATTGCTTGACAGTCGTCAAAGGTTCCTTGGATAGCAAGGTTATGGATGTTTTCGTCTAAAACCGTCGTCATCATAAGCTCCTGAATGAAAGAGACCCGTTTGTGAGGATGGAGCATAAAAAGGGCGATGTTCTTCTTTCCTTTCACACCGTAGATGGCTGCAGAGCCGGTGTCGCCAGATGTTGCGCCAAGGATGTTTACCTTAAGCCCTCTTTTTTCCAAAAGATACTCAAGGAGGTTTCCTAAAAACTGAAGGGCAATGTCCTTAAAGGCAAAAGTTGGTCCATGAAATAGCTCTAAGATGTAGACATCTCCTACTTTGACAACTGGAGTAACCTCTTTGGCTCTAAAGGTTTGATAAGAGGCATAAACTAAAGCCTTTAAGTCATCTTTCGGTATATCGTCTACAAAGTAGGTAAAAAGCTTTAAGGCAAGCTCTTGGTAAGATAGAGGTCTAAGCTCTTCAATCTCCTTTTCAGAAAGAACAGGGATTTCCTCCGGGACGATTAACCCCCCATCCTCAGCCATCCCTTCAAGCACAGTCTCCGAAAAGCTTAACCCCTCAACCTTCCCTCTCGTGCTCTTATACTTCATGCCTCACCTCAATAGCCTTTAGTTTTGATCACCTCAAGACGGTTTTTCATCTTATCTAAAAGAATTCTAAGGTCTGCTCTCAAATCTTCCAAGGTGCGATGCTGTTTTTGATAGATTTTTTGAAGTTCAGAAAGCCAAAACTCAACGCATTCCCTCTCCCTCTGCACAAGCTTCTTCTGAACTTCTTCTTTTAGCTTTGCTAAAAGCTTTGGGTCAATTCCCTCCATCTTTTCGCCCCCTTATACCTCTATCACCATCAAATCTTCAGCTAGGATCACTTCGCCGGAATAGTGCTTCTTTATAACTTCAACCGGCACGGGCTCGCTATGGGGGTAAAGATGAGATATGAGAACCCGTTTTACTTTGCTAAGCATGGCAATCCTTGCCACATCCTCCGGCCCAAGATGTTGAGGAACATATACCCCATCTCCGTTTGCACACTCAAGGATAAGAAGGTCTCCCCCTTCCGCAAGCTTAATTATGCTTTCAGTATACCCTGTATCCCCAGAATAGATTAAGCTCTTTCCCTTAAACTCAACCCTTAGGGCTAAGCTTTCTGGATTGTGGTTGACCTTGGCTGTCTTTAGCCTAAAGCCCTTTAGCTCAAATTCATAAAAATCTGTATCAGGAACAAGAAAATACTCTATCAGCCCCTCCTTTGGCTCAACCCAAGAACCAAAGGCAGCCTTCAAACCTTCATGGAATCTTGCAAAGCTTTCATGGGCGATCAAAAAGACTTTCTCAAGGCGGGTATAGCCAAGGTTGTAGCGAGTGGCAAAAAGAAAAGGTATGAGGTCTGTTACATGGTCAGGATGAAAATGGGAGATAAATATCCCTGAGATGTCGTTTAAAGTAAAACCAAGCCTTATCAACTGTCTTAAGCTCCCCGGTCCAAGGTCTAAAAGAAGATGAAACTCATCAAGGCTTAAAAGATAGCTCGGCGCAGAACGCTCAACCCTAACCCAACCCGTGCCAGAGCCAAGAACGGTTAGCCTCATAGGTTAAGCTCCTTTTTTAACCTTTCAAACTCATCATTAGAAAGCCTGCTCCTTGCCTCATCTAAAAAGAGATTAGCCACCTCTTCGTTCTTTCTAAGATTTAGATAAAGCCATGCAAGGTATAAGCTTGCCTCTCCATCCCTTTCTGGGCTTGCAAGAAGCTGAGAGAGAAGACTTAAAGCCCTGTCATAGTCCCCTTGTCTAAAGTATATTTTGCCAAGGATAAGAGCTTCTTGCGGGCTTAGGTCTTCCTTCCCTGCTAAAATTTCTAATATGTCTGAAATCCTTCCCTGGTCAAACAAGAACTGAATGAGCCTTTGTCTTATGGCGTTGTTTTCTGGGTCAAGAAGATAAGCTTTATACAGATGATACTCCGCATACGAGAGATTCCCTTTGGCAAGGTAGACAAGCCCAAGGTTATGGTGAACCATCGGGTCTTCCCTCATACATCCGCAAAGCTTACCTCTAAGAAGCTTCTCTGCGGTGTCAAGGTCGGAAAAAGTATAGTAAATGCTTGCTAAGCTTAAGGTAAGCTCAATGGGTTGAAGGGTGTAGTCTTTGGCTATTTCATAAACCCTTTTAGCAAATCCTAAATCTTCAAGCTCGTAGATGATGTCAGCAAGGACATGTAGGCTAAATCCCTCAGCCTCCTTAAGCATAAGCCCAGCTCTCTTCGCATGTTCAAAGGCTGAAAGGGAAAGCAAAAAGGGAGAAAAGCAAGAAAAAGGTTCCCCCTTAAGCTTTTCTCCCGGAACAAACCCAAGGATGGCTCCCTGGGGAAGGTTCTCTTCCTTTAAAGAGAAGCCTTGAGCGTCCCAAAGGACATAATAATATTCCTTTCCTTCTTCCCTTAAAATTATTCCCTCTTTAAGCTTCTCATCAAGCGGAAGAGAAGATACGATAAAGAGGAGTTTGCTAATTTCCTCTTTTTCTTTTAGGCTTAGCCATTCCTTTTCAAGCTTCAAGATAGGGGCAAGACGTTCTTCTGCCCTTTTTGTGAGCCTGCTAAACCCAAGGCTTGAGATCACCTGTAAATGGTTTTCTACTTCTGAAGGATTAGGAAGCCTTGAGACCTCTGCGTAAAAACTTGTAAAGGAAACATCTTCTTTCCAGAGGGATAAAAAGAGCTCTTGAGCTTTTCCAAAGAATAAAGGATAAAAGAAAAAGTTTTTTAGCCTGATAAAAGTAAAATCTTTGGGCAAAAGATCGTCTTTAAGTTTAAAAAAGTATCCACGTAGGGATTTATGTTCCTCAACCAAGCATTCAAAAATTTCCTCGGTGTAAAAGTTATCAAAAAGGTGGTCAAGAAGATAGCACCGAGGGCAGCCCTTTTCACCTTTTTTCGCAAGGAAGTCTTCTACAAGGGGTAGCAAAAGCTCTTCGTGCGGAAGTTTCATAGCAATTCTTTTAGTCTTTCAAAGGCTTTTACAATGATTGGATAATCCTCTGGAAAGAGGCATCTTACATCAAGGTAGAGGGCATCTTCTTCAAGCCTTGCGATGATTGGAACTTCATATTTTCTAAGGTAGTATTTTAATTCCTCTGGGGAGTGCCTTTCTGAGCTAACCCGGACCGCATAGGAAGGAAGATCAAGGAGGGGAAGTGCTCCTCCGCCTGTCCTTCCTACGGTGGGGACAACTTCAAAGACAAAGCCTGGCAAGGCTAAGCTCTTTAGCTTTCTTGCAAGGCCTCTTGCCTTTCTTTTTAGCTCATCTGGGCTCTTTAAAATCATGGAAAGGACGGGTATTTCTTTTATCGCCCTTTCTTCCTCTCGATAAAGCCTAAGCACCATCTCAAGACCAGCCAAGGTAAGCTTATCGATCCTTATAGCCCGATTAAGAGGGTTTTTTCTTATGGCTTCTATGATTTCCTTTTTTCCGACGATTATACCAGCTTGGGGTCCCCCAAGGAGCTTATCCCCTGAAAAGGTAGCTACATCAACCCCCGCCCTTACCACCTCTTGAACCGTTGGCTCTTTTTTTAGCCCATACTTTGAAAAATCTATCAAGCATCCGCTCCCAAGGTCTTCCATCACGGGGATCCCTTTTTTCCTACCAAGAACTACAAGCTCTTCGGTTGTCACCTCATGGGTAAAGCCAACGATCGCGTAGTTACTTTTGTGAACTTTAAGCAAAAGCCCGGTGTTTTCGTTTATCGCCCGCTCGTAATCAAAAAGATGGGTTTTATTGGTCGTCCCTACTTCTCTTAGGATGCAACCAGCCCAGGTCATAACCTCTGGAATTCTAAAGCTTCCGCCTATTTCAACGAGCTCCCCTCTCGAAACGATGACCTCTTTACCTTTAGCCAAAGTGTTTAAGGTAATGAGAACGGCGCTTGCGTTGTTGTTTACCACAAGGGCTGATTCCGCTCCAGTAATCTCCTTTAACAGCTCTTGAACATGCGCATACCTACTTCCACGGCGCCCGCTATCAAGCTCAAACTCAAGGTTTGAATAGTATTTTCCTATGGTGTAGATGTGTTCAAGGGCTAAGGTCGGAAGAGGTGCCCTGCCAAGATTTGTATGAACAACGACACCCGTTGCATTGATAACTCGCCGAAGATGAGGCGTTTCATACTCCTTTTTAGTCTCTTCAAAGATCTTCTTTAAAATCTCCTCTGTAAGCTCCGAGAGTTCCCCCTTTTGAAAAAGTTCTCGAACTTTTGAGACAACCCTTCTTGCCAGAGGTGTCCCGCAGGCAAACTTCTGCTTAATCTCGTTTACCGAAGGAATACGCATCCTAATCCCCTTCGGAAGAAACAGCTAAAGATAATTTCTTCGAACAAACCTTTCAATCCGCTCAAGAGCAATCTCAAGGACTTTCTCTTCAGGAAGAAAGATGATCCGAAAATGTTTGCTACCTGGCTTCTGTCCAAATCCGCTTCCATGAACCACAACTACTCCTTCCTCAAGGATAAGCCTTTTGACAAAGTCAAGGTCGTTCACATGAGAGAAATGGATGCTCGGGAAGGCGTAAAAAGCACCCCTTGGCATAACGCAGCTTATTCCAGGAATTGAGTTTAGTCCTCGAACAAGAAAGTCTCTTCTTTTCTTTAGCTCCTTTAGGACTTCTTTAAGGTAGCCATTCTCGTTCAGAAGGGCAACGGGTATGGCATACTGAAGAGGGTGGGGTGCGCAAAGTCTTGCTCTGGCAAGCTTTGCTATGGCTTCGACATATTCTGCGATGACCTCTTCCGGTCCAGACACAATTCCCCAACCTATCCGCCAACCCGGAGCAAAATAGCATTTGGAAAGACCGTTGAAGGTTACAACCGGAATATCCTCGGCTAAACTGGCAACGGAGATATGCTCCTTTTCTTCATCAAGAATATACTGGTCGTAGATCTCGTCTGAGAATATGACCAGTCTGTGCCTTCTGGCAATTTCTACTATCTGGACAAGAGTATCTCGGGAAAAGACTGCACCTGTGGGGTTGTTAGGGTTGATGATAACTATGGCTTTGGTTTTGCTATCTATTGCCTCCTCAATGGAATCAAGCTCTGGTTCCCATTCATTCTCTTCATCAAGATAGTAGTAACGAGGTTCTATTCCAAGCTTTGAGGTGATGGCTTGATAGAGGGGATAGCAAGGGCAGGGCAAGAGAATGTTTTCCCCAGGGTCAATAAGGCTTGCTATGGCAAACTCTATGGCTTCGCTTGCCCCATGAGTGATGAAGATTGAATAGGGCTTTATCCCCTTCTTTTCAGCGTAGGTTCGGATGGCGGAGATTGCTTCCTCAGCCCCCAAAGAATCGGAATAGTAATTTAAATTTTGTAGCATGGCCTCGTATACTGCTTCGATGAGGGGTCTTGGAGTTTGGAAGCCGTATTTTACAGGGTCCCCGATGTTTAAATAGATTAAGTCAATGCCTTTTGCCTTGGCTTCCTTTGAGGTTTCCACGATATCGCGAATGGCATACTCAACGCCCCAGGTTCTCTGAGCTGGCACAATCTTAAACTCGTATCCCATTCTCACCCTTCTCCTTGAAAAACGATGCTTAACTTTTTAATCATTCTACAAATTTAAGGATTGTCAATATTTTACTAGGAAAGGTGTTTCAATAAAATGCTTAGCGGTTGCACGCCCTCCTATAAATCAGGGCAAACGCCCTTTGCCCCTACATTTTATGTTATAAATAGGCGCCCACCCACACAGGAAAGATTGTCTCCAGCCCAAATTAAAAAAAATTGTCGATTACCCCTTATCTCAGTCTTTCAACAAAGTAAAATTATGGTAAATTTTAAATTTTAAAATCTAATAATTAAATGCTCATGGATAAATACTTCAAAAACTCTATTATTTCGCTAAGACTTTATTTAAGCTACTTTTTCAAAAAGGTAGCTAAGGATGAAGTCTTAATCTATGCTGAAGCCTTAACTTTCAATACTTTATTAGCTGTAATTCCCCTCTTAGGATTGGTCTTTAGCTTTGCAAGGGCTATCATACCTGAGGATACTTTGATCATAAAAAGCTTTGAACTTTTAGTTAAGCTTTTACCAGAAGAGGTTGCAGGCTTTGTCGTAGAAAAAATTATCTACTTCCTTGATAGAATTAAGCACTTTCCTTTAGGTAAGTTTAGTCTTCTTACCTATTTCATGATGAGCATAGGTCTACTTTTCTTCGTAGAAGGCTGTCTTAATCGAATTTATTTGTCTACCGAAAAAAGAACCATTCGAGAGAGAATAAGCTTCTTTTGGCTTACATTAACCGTAGCTCCTTTCATACTTTTAATATCAATTGCTACTCATGGTTATTTAGAAGCAAGGTTTAAATATGCCACTTATCTGCTTTTTATTTTTATGGCTTTTGTCTTTTATTTGATTTATTATTATTTTCCTGTAAGAAAAGTTCCACGAAAATATGCTCTAATAAGCTCTTTTATTACTACTATTTTATGGGGAATTCTTTCTTTTGGTTTTAGTCTATATGTGAAATATGCTGTATCTTATTCAGCAATATACGGTAGTCTCTCTACTATATTCTTTTTCTTTCTTTGGATTTTTCTGAATTGGTTGCTCTTTCTTCTTGGAGCCGAGCTTACGGTCTTTCTAAGCTTAAGACATAATTTGTTTAAGCCAAAGCTCCCTTGTGGATGGGATAGGATTATCCTTCTAAAAACCGTCTACGAAAACTTCTTAAAGGGAAAATCTCTAAGTTTAGAAAGATTAGAAAATAAGCTTAACATCGCTCCAGATAGACTTTATGAGCTTTTGAACGAGCTTGAAAAAAGGGGCTATATCCTCATTGCGGAGGGATTGGTTTTACCCACACGGGACCTTGGAAGTTTAAAACTATCTGAATTGCTTGGTTTAGCCGAAGAGGTTTTAAAGGAGGCAAAGTCCTTGTCCCTCCTTAGTAATTTTCTTGAAGGAACACGCCTTAAAGATATAATAGATGAGGATGAGAGGGAGTGCAAACTTTAAACTTCTTTTTTTGATATCCTTTCTTCTTTTTCTTCTGGAAGCTTTAGCCGGCTACTTGAGCCATTCCCTTTCCCTTTTTAGCGATTCCTTACATTTGCTTTCTGATAACCTCTCTTTGTTGCTAAGCTTTTTTGCCTTAAAGTTTGTAAAAAGACCGCCCAGTCTAAAAGCTACCTTTGGCTACCAAAAGCTCGGATTGCTCTTTACCCTCTTTAACGGTCTTTTTTTAGTATTAAGCTCCCTTTACATCCTTTATGAAGCTATAGAAAGACTAAAATCGCCAAACCCAATCAATCTAAAGATAATGCTACCCGTAGCCATCGTTGGGCTATTGGGTAATGTTTTAATGCTTCTTATCCTTCATAGGCATCACGAAGACATCCATTGGAAAAGCGCCTGGCTTCATATCCTTGGAGACGCCCTTTCTTCGGTGTTTGTAATCCTATCAGGAGTTCTTATCTATTTATCCGGATTTAGTTTCTTTGACCCTATAGCCAGTGTTTTAATAGTAATCCTTCTCTTCGTTGGAGGAATACGGGTTATCCGTTCAGTTTTGGTAGTCTTTCTTGACCTTGTTCCTCCTCATTTTCAGTTGTCTGAAATTATTAAAGAGCTTAAAGCTCATCCAGAGGTTGAGAATGTGCATGATGTCCATCTTTGGAGTATTGGACATGGAGTGTACGCTTTTTCAGCCCATGTAAAGGTTGCTGATAGACACCTTAGTTTAGCCGATAAAGTAAGGGTCGACCTTGAAGAACGGCTAAGGTCTAAAGGGATAACTCATGTTGTCCTTCAGATGGAGGCTACAGGTTGCGAAGGAAAAAGGGAGCTATGTCATCACGAATTTTCTGCAGAGGGTGAAAAATGAAAGACTTTAAAATAGGGATTGCCCAACTTAACCCAACCTGCGGAGACTTCTCCGGAAACCTCGAAAAAGTCAAAGCCACTTTAAAGGAACTTTCTTCCTCCGCAGACCTTGTAGTTTTTTCCTTTTTACCTCTAACAGGCTATCCTTTGCTTAGCTTAGCTTATAGAAAAGATTTTTTAAAACATTGTAAGCTTGTGTTCGAAGAGCTTGTTAAATATTCTAAGGATGTAAAAGCCCCTTTTTTGATCACCCATCTTGTGGGAACTGATGCCCCTAGTCTTGGTTTATTTTTGATAGAGAGAGGAGAGGTAATAAGAAGGGCTTTTTCGTCTTTTGACCACCCTGAAAGCTTATTTCTAAGCTTTGGCTTCAATTCAATAAGGATTTTGAGCTTTGTTGAAAAGGAAGAGCTAAACTTTCCACCTGATGAGGTCGACCTATTTTTAATCCTAAGCAGAAGACCTTACTATTTTAAAGAAGAAAAGGATTTTTTGCCCCTTCTTCAAGATTTTGCCATCAAGCAAAGAGCCTTTGTTTTTTATGTTAGAGGAGCTTATGTTCAGGATGAATACATCTTTCCGGGGAAGAGCCTTGTTCTAAGCCCAAAAGGTGAGATTATCCATAGGGGTAAAGCCTTTGATGAAGAATTAACGGTAGTTTCCACCCTCTGTCACCCCGAGCCGCAAGGCAAGGGGTCCTATGCCCAACGTATATCTGCCTTAGAGCAACCTTTAGAAAAAGAAGATTTCTCAGAGCTTTATCAAGCTTTAGTCTTTGCTTTGAAGAACTATGCCCAAAAAACAGGGTTTTACTCTGCAATCTTAGGTCTTTCTGGGGGCATTGATTCTGCCCTTGTTGCAACCCTTGCGGTAGACGCTCTTGGAAAAGAAAGAGTGAAAGCCCTTTTTATGCCATCAGCCTTTACCTCTCAAGAATCAAGAGAGGATGCCTATGCCCTTGCCCAAAACCTTGGAATAAGCTTAACAGAAATTCCAATTCAGGAGATTTTTAATGTTTATAGACAAAACCTTCTAGGCGGCTCTCTTCCTTCGGATGAGGTCACCCTTGCCGATGAAAACTTACAAGCAAGGATAAGGGCAAACCTTTTGTTCTATCTTTCGAACAAGGAAAATCATCTTGTTCTTTGCACCTCAAACAAGAGCGAAGCGGCAACAGGCTACGGCACCATCTATGGGGATATTGCGGGTGGCTATGCACCCATAAAGGATGTCTACAAGACCTGGGTGTATGAGCTTGCAAAATATCGCAACTTGCTAAGTCCGGTTATCCCTGAGAGGATATTCACTAAAGCGCCTTCGGCAGAGCTCCGTCCTGGACAAAGGGATGAGGATGAGCTCCCTCCTTATTCAATCCTTGATGCCATCCTTAGGGCTCATTTAGAGGAGGGATTAATGCCAGAGGAGATATTGCAGAGAGGATTTTCGGAAGAGCATGTTAAAAAGACATTCAGGATGCTTGCCCGGGCAGAGTACAAAAGACGTCAAGCTCCCCTTGGACCAAAGGTGACAAAGACCGCCTTAGGAATTGACTATAGGCTTCCTATAATGCTAAAATTCCAAAGCCTCGTTTAAAAATGAATTATAAACTTTCCATTCTTATCCCAACTTATAATCGATTGGACCTCTTCAAAGAGACGCTTATCTCTATTCTTAAGCAGGTGGAGAATGAGCCGGTTGAGATAGTCATTGTTGACGATGGCTCAACGGAGAGAAACTATAAGTATGCTTTGGAGATTAGTAAGAAATATCCGTTCGTTAAAGTCCAAAGACATGAAAAAAACTTAGGGATAGGGCAAGCAAGAAATACCCTTCTCAGTCTGGCTAAAGGAGAGTATTTAGTGTTTATCGATTCGGATGACCTTTTGATGGATGGTGCCTTGAAAAAGATGTTAAATCTAATCGCCTCGAATGGGGGAGAATGTTATGTCCTTAACAGTTATCGGGAAAAGGGGGAAAAATTGAAGTTTAAACCTTTTCCTATAGATAAAAAAGGGCTATCTTTACTAAAGGCATACATTGACGGTGCCTTCTCTGAAGCTTTATATTTAATTAAGACCGAGGTTGCAAGGAAGTATCCTTTTAATCCGAATTTGCGAGTGCGTGAGGACTTTGCCCCACAGGCCTGTTATCTATTTTTTTCAAGCGTTAAAATAATAAACGAACCCTTTGTTATCTATCGCGACCATCCACAAAGGTTGCGAAAAGTGGCGGATTACTACTTTGAGCAGGCTTTAGCCTCTGTTGACGACCTGTTTAACAGGCTACCTGAGCCCTACCATTGCCTAAAACCCTATGCCATGGCAAGAACCTATCTTGAGTTGGCTAAAATTGCTTATAAGTCAGGGCTTTATGATACAGCAAAGGCTTACCTACAGAAAAGCATAGAATCCCATCCAGAGTTTAGGCGAAGCTTCCAATACTTTAAGCTTCAGACTAAAATATATTTCAAAAAAGTCTTTTGCCATTCCAAGTGAACCCTTCCCCCATTTACCAAGTGGTAAAAGAGTATGCTCATCTTTTCCAGGAAATTTTTGATGAACCTTCAAAGGATATAAAACCCCTTCCTGTCTTTTTTCAGCATGAAAAAAGATACCGAAAGGTTAGAGGCATTGAAGCCTTTGGGAAAAGGTTTTACTTAAAGGAATACTATGCACGGTTTGATGAAGCTAAGGCTGAATGGAAAAATCTTCTTCGATTAAAAGACCTCGGTTTTTCTGTCCCTGAACCTTTTTTCTTCTTAAGGTTAGCGGATAGGGTTGTGGTTGCAACCTTCGAGATTAAGGGTGTTCCTCTTTCGGAACTCTTACAAACCCATCCCCAAGAGCGTAAAAAGCTTATCTTTAAGCTTTCCGAACTCTTAGCCAATTTACATTCCAAGAATATCTACCATCAAGATTGCTATCTTAATCACTTCTATTGGGATGATAATAGCCAAACTTTAAGCTTCTTAGATGTCCCAAGGGTTTTGTTCAACCCGCATTTTCCTCTACGCTACCAGATTAAAGATTTAGGACAGGTCGGATATTCCTTTGAGGAGTATTTAAAGGAAGAGGGTAGAGAAGCCTTTCAAATTTTTCTGTTCTACTATCTGGAAAATATCAAGTCATTGGGTAGAGGTCATAAAAAGCTGATAAAAATTCTAACAGGAGTGAAAGTTTGGTTGATCAGAAGAAGAACGCTTAGGGCAAGAAGAAAGGGGAAAGTTTTATAGGATGCTTAAAAAGGTTGTTGCCGATGAGGTTACTGAAAGATTAGTCATTGGCGGTGCCAAAACATTTGACAAGGTTCTGTATTTTTATCTTTCACCGGACAAAAAATGCCTAATTCTTTCTTCCTCGGCTAAGGGGCTTTTAAATCATGTTCTTTCCTTAGGTTATCCTCTTACTCTTTCCCTGAAGGGGATCTCCTTTTTTCTTCAAAGCGGGGTCATTCCAACCCCATCTACCATCTACGAGGAGGTGTATGTTCTTAGCATCGGAGACTATGCTGCAATCACCTCAAGAGAGGGAAAGCTTGAAATAGAGTTCTACCACGAGTTCCCTTATCCTAACTCTAAGAGGATACGCGGAAAGAAGGCGGAGTTAGATAAGATTTTATCTTTACTTGCGAAGTCAATTTTAAGGAAAATAGACCCCCTTCGAAGGATCTTTCTCTTCCAAAGCGTTGGTAAAGATAGCAACACCATCCTTTTAGCCCTCATTGAAGCAGGGCTAAAAGACAATGCGACAGCTTTAACCTTAGCCCTTCCTGGTTCGAAGAAGGATGAAAGCGGGCTTGCAAGCGAGATAGCAAAAAAAGTAGGGGTTAGACATAAAAAGCTTTATCTTCCCAAAAGCATAAACTCAAGAGACTGGGACCTCTTCATCAGATACTTTGAAAACATACCCTTCCCTTGTGCCGACGGAGCCTCCTTAGCCTACCCCTTGTATCAGCTAACCTTTGACCTTTCAGAAAGCAACATCCTTGATGGGAGCGGAGTAGACTACTACTTTGGGCATGTGCCAAGACCAATAGAGTATAAAAGGCAAAAGCTCTACCCTAAGTTTAAATTTCTAAGACCAATTGGAGAAGCTCTGTCCTCAGGAAACCCTTTCCATAAGCTTGCCCGAGCACGATGCGAGATGGCTGGTTTCATTGGAATAACGCTATCCGATTTAAAAAGATTTTTTCCTGAGGCTATCCCGGTCTATCCCTATTGGTTTTCTGAGGACGAAAAGAGAAAAGGATGGGATTACTTTGATTTGAAGGCTGATGTTTGGGCTACCCATGCTGAGCTTGGAAATGTGATCCGGAAGGTGAGCAATTTTACCGAGGTGTTCAATGCAAACCTTGTTCTACCCTTTGCTGACGAAGATTTAGCAGATTATGTAGGCTCTCTTGATGAGGCTGAGGTCTTTGATAGGAAAAACTTTAAAAATAAGCTCCCCTTAAGGAAACTCCTTTACGAAAGGCTTGGTCTTGATAGCGATAAGATCGGAAAGTACTCTTACGGCTTTCCCACCTTCGAAGTCCTTGAGACTTTACTAAAGGATAAAGTAAAAGAAGTGATATTGAATTGCAAACTCTGGGATAGAAAGGAAATGGAAAGGTTCTATAAGATTTTAGAAGAAAGGGCAAAGAATGATAAACTTTGGCAGAGGATCCTTGAGAGGCTTTTTCTTCTTTCTGCCTTTCTTAATCACAGCAAGTTCTTAAACTTAAATTCTTAGACTTAAAAAAATCGTGAGAATATTTCTATCGTTTTCTTTTCAAAGACTTCTGGAGAAAAGGCGGTATAGAACCTTCTCTTTGCCCTTTCACCCATGGCTTTAAGCTCCTCCTTGGGTAGATTGTATAGGCTTAGCATTGCTTTAGCGATTGTCTTGACATCACCTTTAGGGACAAGAATACCGAACTTTTCATCGGTAGCAAAGATATCGGGCACTCCCTCGGCATCGGTAGCTATTATCGGAAGCCCTGAGGCTAAACCCTCAAGCACCGCAAGGGGCATCCCCTCTCTCACTGAGGTATGAACAAGGACATCAAAGGCTTTTAGATAGAGGGGAACCTTATCTTGACTTACCTTTCCAGTAAAGATAACCTTATCCTCGACCCCGAGTTCTTTGACCAAAGACCTACATTCTTCTTTAGTCTTTCCTTCACCAACGAGAACGAGAAGGGTATTAGGCATTTCCAGATGCACGGAATGAAAAGCTTTTATCAGGTCAGAATGCCTCTTTTCTGGTCTGAATTGAGCAACCATACCAAAAATGAAAGCCTCTTGAGGAAGAGAAAGGGTCTCTCGAGCAGATGCTTGAGGAATGTTTTCCGGAAAAGCTTTAAGCTCAAAGGAGGAGTAGAGTAGTTCAACCTCTTCGGGTTTGACAAGCCCTGTGCTTACTATTTCTTCTTTTAAGGCTAAGCTGTTTACCAAGATAAGGTCAATTTTCCCCTTAAAAAGTCTAAAGAATAGCCTTCTTCCTGGGTGTTTGAGCGTTCCTCCAACGACGATGTGGTAGATGATCCTAAGCTCAGGGTAAAAAAACTTAGAAAAAATTGCATAGCGCAAAAACCTCCAACGGTGGGTAAGAAGAACCGCTATGCCCTCTTTTTTTAAAAAATTTATTGAATACTTCAAAAAACTTAGATTAAACTTTCGTAGGACCTCATTTCTTTTAAAGGGTAAGGGATGGAGCTTCGCTTCGGTGGCTATAGGTGGGGGAAATTCCATATCTTTTAGGTATTCTTCAAAGACTAAGGCGTAAGGGGTGAATCCGTGTTTTTTTAAAATTTTGAATTGGAAATAATGGCGTCTATTTCCTAAGCCGTCAAGAAGAAAGGCGACTTTTTTCATGAAAGCCCCAGACAAGCCCGCTTGCTATCCAGTAGGGAGTAAACCTTGTGCCCTCTTCTGAGCCTTCAAGCATTGACATCACAAAAAAAGCTAAAAGAAAAGCCAAAAGAAAACCATGCAAAGTTCCTTCTGACCTTTCGGACCACATTTTATATGCTAACCAAATTGTATAGAGATAAAGGATTAGAAAGGTTAGCATGGTGTGGAAGCCTGCTTGCAGCCAAAGATTGAGGAAAAGATTGTGCGCATGTTCAAGCCTTAAGGCAAGCTCATTGGTTTGAGCTAAAGCGAGCTTCTGAGTTTTTCTTCCTATCCCCGTCCCAGAAAAGGGGTCTTCCAAAGCTTTTTTAAGATAGATTGGCCAGATGTAGAGCCGCATCCCAAAAGAACCAGATTCTGCATACTTACCCTGCGCTAAAAGGTCAACCTTATCCGAACGAATAAGCATTTCTCTTCCTGCTGGAGTTATAAGCAAAGCTACTGTCAAAAGGATTAAAGAAAGACTTATGGCAACGCCTAACTTTCTTATTTTTTTATTTTGGGAAAGAATACTTACGATTAAGCTTGAAAGCATAATTCCTAAAAGAGAAGCTCTTCTACCAAGGAGTATTTCCATAATTAAAGAAAAAAGGCTGATAAAAAGAAAAAAAAGCTTGCAATTTTTATCCTTTTCTATAACATACAGACCTAAAAAAAGAAAGAAAACCAAAACATACCCAAAGGATGTAACAACAAGCCCCTTCAATAAGCTTATGTTGTTTGCAATAAAAACTGTGCTTGGGCAGGAAGGACCTGTAAAACAAATCTTAAGTCCGGAGTAAATGTGATGTAAGCTTACAGCCACAGAACTAAGGGCTGGTGGGAGATAAAAAACTGGTGAACGATAAAAATTTGAGTCTTCTTTAATCTTCAAAGCTAAGTATAAGGCTAAGATTGTGTGGAAAAAATAGTTTTTCAGGAAATCTTCGAAAGTCCTCATAGGGTCTGGGGGCATAAAGGCAAAGGGTAGTAAAAATATTATAAAAATCGAAAGCAAAATTAAGATGCTTTTAGGAAGGTTTAACAGGGACCTCGGATTAAAGATAAGTTTTATAATAAAAAGAAGGGTTACAAGGCTAAACCCAAACCAGAGAAAGGCGTTAGAATGAGCAAAAAAGATAGCTACCCAGATGGCAAACCAGCCAATGAAAAAGGTTTTATCCATGAGTTAGACCAGTCTACTCCAAAACCTTGCTCTTCTTGAAGCTGTAGGAAAAGTAAATTATCAAACCGATGATATTCCAGATAATAAATCTTAACCAGGTTTCCTTTGGTAGCCCAGCCATGATGAAAAGCAAAAGGGCTAAATTAATGGGAAGAAGAACCTTTGCATAAGGCACCCTAAAGCTGGGGGTTATTTCTCCCCTTTTTCTAAGAACAATGACCCCTATTCCCACCATAAAGTAGGCAAAAAGGGTTCCAATGTTTACAAGCTCAGCAAGAACTTTAAGGGGTATGAAGCCAGCAAAAAAGGAAAGGATTATTCCGCCAAGGAGCGTTGATACATATGGGGTTTTAAACCTTGGATGAATGGCTGAAAGCTTCTCCGGAAGGAGCCCATCCCTCGAGAGGGCGTAAACCACCCTGGTAAAGCCTAAACCCATGGCTATAAGGACGCTTGTTATGGTGATCACGGCGCCGGTAGCTATCAGATTGCCAACCAAGGGATTGCCAACCCTAAACATAGCATAAGCTAAGGCATCGGGCACGTTCAATTCTTTGTAGTTTACCATCCCAACCAGCACAAAGCTTACGGCCATGTAAAACAGGGTGCTAAGACCTAAGGAGAGGATTAAGCCTCTCGGAACATTTTTAGTAGGGTCTTTTGTTTCTTCGGCAACCGTGGATACGGCATCAAAGCCTAAATAGGCAAAAATTATAAGAGAGGCGGCTCGCCATACACCCTCAAATCCAAAAGGGAAAAAATCTTCCAGATTTTTAAAGTCTACATGGGTTATTCCAAAGATAAGGAAAAGAACAAGGGTTAGAATCTTTAAAAAAACGATGAAGGTGTTGACTGTGGCGCTCTTTTTAATCCCAAGGGTTAATAGAATGAAGACGGCAAGGGTTCCTAAAAAGGCAAAAAGGTCTATAAATGTGCCAGCAGAAGGGTTGTAGGCACCGCTTAACATCTTGGGAAGAGTGAACCCAAAGTTCTGCTCAAGAAAGGTTCGCAGATAGCCTGACCAACCCGTGGCAACAGCTGAGGTAGCTATGCCATACTCCACTAAAAGGTTCCAGCCTACAAGCCAGGCTACAACTTCCCCCAAGGTAGCATAAGTATAGCTATAGGCGCTTCCTGATAGAGGATAAGCTGAACAAAGCTCAGCGTAAACTAAGGCACTTATGCCAATGACCACAGCTCCAAGAAGAAAGGAAAGAACAATACCCGGTCCGGCATAGAGGGCTGCGGCTTGCCCAGTTATGACAAATATTCCTGCCCCGATTATTGCTCCTATGCCAAGAAAAGTAAGGTCAAGAAGACCAAGCTTCCGTGGAAACCTGTCCCTTTCGATTGAATATCGTTTCTTTCTAAAGATTTCTTTTAAATGCATAGCCTCGATTATACAACAGTTTAAAGATGTATACAATATTTTGCCCTTTTCTATCTAATTTTCTAAAATTCTGCTAAAATTGCTCTCATGAAGCATGTAGTCATAGTTAGACCAAAGGTTGGTTTTGGGCTTGGTGGAGCCGAAACTCATGCTGGGATGATAGCTCTAAAGCTCCTTGAAAGGGGCTATAAAGTCTCTGTCCTTGCCCAGGAGATAAGATTCCCAAAAGAGGTCTCGGGGGAAATTAATTTTCTTCAGGTGAAGAAACGAGGTAGGGGGAGCTTGCTAAAATATCTTTTTTTTCTTAAAGAAGCAAACAGGGTTTTAGAAAGCCTTAAAAAGGATTATCTTCTCCTCTCCCCTTTTCGGTTTCCAAAGGCTAACCTTTTGATACTCTGTGACCCCCTTTTTAAATTTTGGCTAAAACAAAGACCTCTTCCCAGAATAATTAAAGAAATTTCAAACCTCGGAATTCGAGCAAGGGTTTTCTTAAAGTATGAAGAGCTTTGTCTAAGGTCTGCAAAAAGGATCATTGCTCTATTTTCCCCAACGGTCGAGCTTTTAGAAAACCTTTATCCAGAGGTGGTCCATAAGGTAGCGGTCTGCCATATGGGTATAGACCACAGGAGATTTAACCTTAGACTAAAGAAGCAAAAACATGCTCTTCGTGAAAAATACCGCCTTGACCCCAAGGATTTTATCATCCTCTTTGTAGGGAATGAACCAAGAAGAAAGGGCTTAAGCCTTCTTTTAGAAGTATTTCCTAAGCTTCCCGAAAATGTAAAACTTCTTATTGCGGGTATTCAAGGGAAAAGCCAAGAACGGATTGTTTATCTTGGTAAGGTTCAAAACATTGAGGAGTTCTACGCCCTTTCTGACCTTGTTGTTTTACCAACCCTTTACGACCCTGGAGCTTTGACTACCTTAGAAGCTTTAGCAACCGGAACTCCGATTATAACTTCCGTCTTTGATGGCGCAAAAGAATTCATCAAAGAGGGTGTAAACGGCTGGATTACAACCCTTAAAAAGGACGAACTTTTGCAGAAGATACTTCTTGCCATGAAAACTAAAATCTCAGAAGAAGCTTGCAGTCAATCCATCTCTCATCTTACTTGGGATAGCTATGTGGACTGCCTTGTTTCCCAAATGGAAGGACTTTAAAGTCTATTTTTTTAGCAAAGAGGCTGAAGCTACTCTTGACCGGCTTCTTCATGAGCCCTTTTTCTTAAAATGCGAAAAAATTCCAAAGAAGCACAGAAACTTCCTTTTAACCTTTGCCTCATCGACTGAACCTGACCTTTTTTTGAAACTCTTTATATCTCGCCCTTTTAAAAGAAACCGCGTGAAAGCTTACTTGAAAAACCTTCTTGAGTTAAAAAAACGCGACGTACCTCTCCTTGAGCCCCTTTTTCTTTTTTGGAAAAATCCCTTGCTTGCCATACTTAAGGATGATCCCTTTTATGGCGGGATAGTTTTTCCTTACCTGAAAGAAGGCTTTTTGACCTTTGAATCCGCAAAAATTCTTCTTCCAAGCCTTGTTAAGTTCTTATTTTCCCTTCACGAAAAAGGGGTATACCTGCGGGACACAAAGTTTTATAATTTTTACTATACAAATAAGGCTGGCTTTAAAGTCTTTGACCTTGACGGTGTAAGGCTTTATAGCAAGCCTCTACCCAAAAAGATGAGGCTAAAAGAGCTTGCTACCCTTGCCATGACCTTAGAATGGGAAGGCTTACCCCTTGCAAGAGAACTCATCTGGAATGAATACGCAAAGCTTTATCTAGCCCTTACCGAAAAAGATGTTATTTTTTTTGAAAAATTTATCACCCTGCGAAGAAATAAAAGGGAAAATCATTTAGCTAAAAATTGAGGTAAATGAGGGGTGTTACATGATATTTAAAACCTTTGATGAATATTTAAGAATCAAAGAAAAGGTTGCTAAGGAGCTTTCCGGAAAGTTTGGATGTATCTTGGAGTTTAACGGATATGTAAGAGAATATGACATTGTTGATGGAAGAGAAGTTCCCACCTCTGGGCTTAACATTAAAGACGAGGTCTTTTTTCATCTCCATGAAATCAGGGGAAAAGCCATAGAAAAGTTTGGGCTCTTAGAAGTCTTGATCTACCATAATCAAGGATTTCTAAAGGTCGGGGAGAGGGTGACAGCGATTGCCATCTTTGCCAAAAGAAGGTTTGAAGCCTTCTCAGCCCTTGAATTTATCATCTCAGAAATCAAAAAGTATCACTGAACCTTAATAAGAAAATAATCCTTTGTCCTAACCTTTAAAGGCATTGTTATCCAATTTCTAGGAATTTCCATTCCCTCAAAAAACCTTTTTTCTATCAATACAAAAGCACCTTCTGGTATGGAACGACAATCTTCAATCTCCCTTAAGTAAATAAAATCATCAACTACGCGGTATCGGTATTTAAGATAATAGACCAAATGATGGGGAAGGGCTTTGCAAAGATAAAGGGTTCTTTTCCCTTGAAGTAGCTCGGCAACCTCTAAAGCAGCCCTTCGAAAGTAGTTTAAGTTTTTGGCATGATAGGGATAATAAAAAAATGCGTAAGCTTGCTTTCCTATAAAAACAAGCACTACAAGGGCTATAAAAAGTTTTTTCAGAGAAAAAGAAAAAACCTTATCCACATAAAGCATTGGAATAGCACAAAGTATAGCAAAACCAGAAAGAGAAGGCATGATGTATCTAAACCTTGCACCAGGAAATAGAAAATGAAAGAAATAAGAAAGAATAAAAAGGAAGGCAGAATATTTGAAAAGTTTATAGTGTAAAGAATTGTCTTTAGGAAGATGTTTCAGGTAAAAAAAGAGAAAGAATAGCCAAGGAGAAAGGGAAAAGAGAGCCCCAAAAGTGTAAGCGGTAAAGTGCTGAGATGGTGTCATCTCCTTTGCCGAGGCTGCGCTTTTGTACTCTCCAATCCAGGAGTCTACGATTTGTCTTATGTCAATTCCTTTCAAATGTAAAGCAAAAATCCAGCTACAAAAAACTAAGCATACCCCGAATAGAAAAAGAAAATGGCGATTAAGTTTAAAGAGGTCGCGTAAAGACCTTTCAGTATATAAATAAGGAACTAAAGCAAGGTAGAAGAAGAGAAGAGCATGAAAAGTTTTAGTTAGAACGGCAAAACCTGCAATGATGCCTGCTAAAAAATAAGACAAACTTTTCCTATTTTTTATTTCATAAAGATAAAACCAAAGGTAAACATAAAGACCAACTAAGAGGCTATAGAAGGCATCGATTTCTGCCCTTAAAGCTTTATCTATGACTTCAGGAGTCGTTAGATAGATTAGGCTTGGTAAAAGAAGCGTAAACAAAGAAGAGGGCTTAACAATGTCTTTCCAAAGAAAAAGTAAAAAAAGAGAGGTTAGAAGGACGCTTAAAGAAGAAACCATTCTTGCCGCCCACTCAGAATAGTCGCGAGTTATAGCAAAGGCTCCTGCCAAAACCCAGTTAAAAACCGGGGGCTTTGTGAAATAAGGCTCCCCAAAGAGAGTAGGGATGAGAAAGTTTTTGGTCTCAAGCATGGATAGGGCATAAACAACCCTTCTTCCTTCCTCGCCTTGAAACTCTTTAACCCCAAGGTTTGGAAGATAAAGAGAAAGACCAAAGAGTAAGAGAAAAAGGATGCCTAAAAGAAGTTTTTTTTTTTGACAGCAAGTCTCCTCCGTTGTAAATGTTAGCTTTTTTAATTATAATTGATTTTTTGAAATGCCAAAAAGGCTTTATCTTTTTTTATTCTTCTTTCTTCTTTCCTTAACCCTCTTTTACAATCTTGGGGAGCGTCCGCTTTTTGGTGTTGAGGGGAGATGGGCAGAGGCGGCAAGGGAGATGAGCCTAACTCATTCCATTTTTGTGCCAACCATAAACTTTTCCCCTCATATCACCAAGCCCTTAATCCCTTTTCTTCTTATCAAAGCCTCTTGCGACCTTTTTGGGGAAAACGAGTTTGCAGTAAGGCTCCCCTCAGCCATCGTCGCCTTACTTACCGTTATTTCTTTTTACTACTTAGCAAGAAAGCTCTTTGAGGAAAGGTATAGGTGGTTAGCGGTCTTTGTCTTTTCTTCTACCATAGGCTTTGTTGAGTTTGCAAGGCTTGCTCAATCGGAAATCTATCAACTTTTTGGCGTAGTCACAGCCTTAGCCTTCTATGTGAATTATCGTGATAAGGCATCTTTCATAGGCTATACCGGCTTTTTCGTTGGTCTTCTTTTTGGTGCCCTATCAAAAGGTTTGACAGCACCTACAGTCCTATTGACTACCGTATCCATTGATCTATACTTAAACAAACGATTCTATCACTTTAACCACAAGTTTTTCCTTACCTTGGTTTTGTCTTTACTTCTTTACTTTTTACCTTACTACTTAACAGCCAAAGCCTTGAACTCCCCCCTTCCTTTCTATCTATGGTTTAAAGAAAACCTTAAACAAGCCGTAGACCCCTACGATAATCTTCGCCCCTTCTACATCTACTTCTTTTATTATCCCCTTTGGGTTGCTCCCTTTAGCCTAATACTAATTTTTTGTCTTGCTACCTATTTTCCTAAATTTAAAACATTGGCAAGCGATGAAAGATGGTTACTCCTTAGTAATTTAGCAGTCTTTCTTATTTTTACCCTTGCTAAAGCAAGAAGAAGCTACTACATCTTACCTATACTTCCTTTTGCCGTCCTTTTGATAATTACCTTTTTACGCAATATCCAATCTAACTCTCGGATAATCCCAAGTAAACTGTTGGAAAACCTTTATAAAGTTTTAGCTTATCTTTTTATTTCATTGCTTTTTATTTCCCCTCTTTTTATAAAACTATACAGATATGGACTAAAATTTCCTTTTTTGATTTTATACCTTGTTCTTTTACTCCTTTCTTTGTTTATAATATTAAGCTTTAATAGGAAAGCACTTTCCTTTTGGCATACCTTTTCTTTGATCTCCTTATCTCTTCTTTGTCTTTTCTACGCTGGTATCCAGCCTATCTATTCTGAATCTACTGAAAAGCTAACAGGAGAGTTTGTAAAAGGACTAAAAATATCTTTGCCTTATCTAAAAGAAAGGAAAATTTGCTATATTAAGGATAAAGGAGACCCTGTAGCCAATGTTTACTTTTACGCAAAGATCACCGAAAAGGTTGACCCAGTTATGCTAACTAAAGAGGATTTAAAAGATTGCGGAATAGTAATAGTTCGTAAAGAGTTGTTGCCTGAAGAAAGAAGATTATTAGAAAGCTTAGGATACCGGATTAGAGAATTTATAGACAAAAAGGAAAAAAGTAAGAGCTATTTTGTGGCTTATGTTCAGAGTTCGGAGACTTTAAACACGCCCTCTCGTTGAGCCCTGTTAAATCTGTTAAGGTTCTTGTAGATAACATAGCTTACAAAGGCTCCAAGGGCGAGAGCAAAGAGGAGTCCTCCGTTCAAAAGCCCAGGGCTCAAAGGATTTTTACCTTCAAACCAAAGAAATCCAGCAAAAATGACAAAGGCAAAAAAGTGCAAACCAGCCCAAAATTTGAAAAATTTTTCATACTTTAAAGGGTTCCTTAGGACAAAAGGAATGGTAAGGAGCTCCCGCAAAACCTCAAAGGTTCGTTTTAGTCCATAGTGGCTTCTACCATGAAGTCTTGGTCTATCAATGACCGGGATTTGGGTAAAATCCTTAGGCTTTATTCCAAACAATGCTGGTATGAACCTGTGAAAGCCGTGGGGGATTTGCCATCTCTTTGGTATGTCGAAGTAGTAACCCTTAAGACTACAGCCGTTGTCTTTGGATGGAAGCCCTGTTATAAGACCGATTAGAAAGTTAGCTATCCTTGAAGGGATCTTCCTTGTGAGAAGAGGCTCCTTTCTTTGCACGCGATAGCCAGAGACGGCAAGAAAACCTTCTTCAAGCTTTGCCAAAAGGTCTTTTAGATACTTCGGGTCATTCTGCCCGTCGCCATCCATGCTAAAGATAAACTTGCCCCGAGCATGGAAGAAGCCAGCAGTCAACGCAGCTGCTTGCCCTCGGTTTCTATCCATCATTAAAACCCGGACGTTCGGGTCCTTGGCTCTTATCTCCTTTAACACAGAAAGGGTGTTGTCTGTGCTCCCATCATCGATGAAGATTATTTCATACTCGTAGCCCTTTTCCCTTTTTATCTCCTCAAGGACTTGTTTAACCTCTTGGTAGACTATGGGTATGTTTTTTTCTTCATTGTGGGCAGGGATTACCAAAGAAAGGAGCTTTGCCTCCACCTTTTACCCCTTGCCAAAAAAGCTCCTTATCGCCTGAATGATGTAATCTACCTCTTCGTCTGTTAGCTCAGGATACATGGGGATGGCAACAAGCTCCCTTGCCAGTTTTTCAGCCTGTGGTAGATGCCAGGCTTTGCCGTAGGCTTCAAGGTAAGCTTTGTGTTTGTGAAGAGGTATGGGATAATAGTAGCCCGTTCCTATCCCTTTTTCCCTTAGATATTTTACTAACTCATCTCTTTTTTCTGTTCCGATGACGAAGCGGTGGTAGACGCTTTTTTTGTAGGGTGGAGGAGCCGGATGGACAAAAAGTTCCGGAATGTCTGAAAGCCCCTCCCGGTATCTGTTAGCGATTTCCCTTCTTTTTTCGTTCTTAGCATCAAGGGTTTTTAGCCTTGCCCGGAGTATTATCGCCTGAAGCTCATCCAAACGGGAATTAAAGCCCGGGAAATGAGAATGGTTCTTCTCCACCTGACCATGAACCCTGAGGTATTTAATCTTATAAGCTATTTCATCGTCGTTTGTAGTGAGGACTCCGGCATCCCCAAGGGCGTTAAGGTTCTTCACTGGTCCACAGCTAAAGCAAGCAACCCTTCCAAAGGAGCCAACCTTCCTACCCTTATACTCCGCTCCATGGGCATGAGAAGCATCTTCGATTAAGGTGATACCAAAACGGTCGCATATTTCAAGGATTTCATCCATGTCAGCAGGGTCGCCATACATGTGAACAAGAAGAAGGGCTTTTGTCCTTGGTGTTATCTTTTTTTGAAGGTCGGAAAGGTCTGGACCAAAGGTCCTTGGGTCAACCTCAACAAAAACCGGCTCTGCCCCAACCCAATGGATAGCTTCAAAGTCAGCAATGAAAGCGTTTGCCTGAAGAAGGACCTCGTCCCCTCTTCCAACTCCGCAGGCAAGCAAAGCCATGAGCAAAGCATCGGTCCCGCAGGCGCAGCCCAAAGCATGCTTTGTGCCAATATATCTTGCAAACTCCTCCTCAAAGGAAAGCAAGTTTTTGCCGTTTAAAACCTTCTGAGTGGCGAAGACCTCTTTAAACCCTGAAAGCACCTCCTCTTCTATTTCAGCAAAGCCTCTTCTTAAGTCAAGAAGGGGGATACTAAGCATTATTCTTCCTCCCAAGCTTTGTCTTTAAAGGTCTAAAGGGAAACTTTACCTCCTTCCCCCTTTCTGCAGACTCATAAAGACCGACGATCAACTCAAGCGAGGGGATTGCATCTTGACCGATGGCAAGATAATCCTCTCTTACTCCGTTCTTGAAGAATTTTATGGCTGAGTGATAGTAGGTAAAGTGGGAGTAGCCGAGGGGATGGGGGGGATTTTCGCGAAACTCGTCTACATTAAGTCTTTGCAAAGCCTCAGCCTCAGCCAAAGCAAGATGGTTTAGCTTTTCCATGGCAAAGCCACCAAGGATGATAGAGCCCTTCTCTCCGAGGATGACGACTTCGGCTTTGATGTCCTTTGGTCTTGCTGCGGTGGTAGCGGTTATCGTTCCAAGGGCTCCGTTTTTAAACTTTATCACGCCAACTAACAGGTCTTCTGCTGGAATGTTGACAAGATAGGTCCCCATCTTAGCAAAGACACTTTCTACCTCTCCCCCAAGGTAGACAAGGGCATCAGCAAAATGACAGCCCTGTTGAGCAAGGGCTCCCCCATCCTGTTCCCAAGTCCCCCTCCAGGCTGCGCTGTCGTAATAGCTCTGAGTTCGACACCAGTAAAATTGAGCTGAGAGATGGATTAGCCTCCCAAGCAAACCCTCAGAAATAACCTTCTTAGCAAGCCTAACAGGTAGGTTTGCTCGGTTCTGAAAGATGGTAACCAGCTTAAGGTTATACTTTTGAGATAGCTCAACGAGCCTGTTTGCCTCGCGAAGTGTTAAGGCTAAAGGCTTTTCTACGAGGAGATGTTTCTTAAACTTCCCAAGGATTTCAATCCCAATCTGTCCATGAAGACCAGAGGGAACCGCAAGGTCAACAACCTCTGGGTCTTCTTTTTTTATAAGCTCCCTAAAGTCGGTGTAGGCTTTGCAATTTAACTCCTTGGCAAAAAGGTTTGCTCTTTCTAGATTAACATCGGCAACACCTACAACTTCAACCTCTTCAGCCAAGGCTTTCAAGATCTTTAGATGTCTTTCGGCAACTTTCCCACAGCCAACGAGAGCAAGCCTTAACTTCATGGCTCCTTAACTTAATACGCTTTCCAAAGTTGTAAAGTGCTATAGAATTACACCGAAAATGATGGGCAAAAAAGCGGTCCACCTATTCTGTCTTCTTTTTTTGTTTTTCATTCTTCAAGCTTACTTTCTCCCTATTACATCCCATCAAGAGGCAAGAAGAACCTTGATAGCTTTAGAATCTAAGTATAATCCTCTCTTTCCAACTCTAAACGGTGAGCCTTATCTCGTTAAGCCACCTCTTCACCCCATCTTAGCCTCTCCTCTCCTACTTCTTGCCTCAGCCCTAAACCTTGGAAGGAATGCTGAGATATTCCTTTTGAGATTTCTTTCCCTATTAGCTTATGTTGGGACTTCCTACATAGTTTTTCTTCTTTTAGAGAAGGACCTGCGACAAAGCTTGATAGCAATCTTTATTCTCTTTAGTAGCTATAGGTTTCTTTCCTTTGCCTTAAGGATAGACCTTGAACCATCCTTCGTATTTCTTTGCCTTCTTTCTTTTTATCTTTTCGTAAAGTATGAAAAGGAAAGAAAATCCTATCTTATCTATGCTTTTTACATAGTTTCAAGTTTAGCAAGTTTAGTAAGAGGACCTCTCAATCTTCTACTAATGTTTAGCCTATTTTTATATGCAGTGTTGAAATACAAAAAACAAGCAATTTCTTTTCTCAGGCTCCATGGGTTAATCCTCTATCTTTTCCCTCAAGCCCTATGGTATGGCTTAGCCTATCTTAAGTTTGGGGAAGATCCCTTCCAGGAATTTATTTTAGACCTTAAAACAAGAACAGCTGGAAAAGGCGACCCTTTTTATTACTACTTCTTAAGCTTAGGTTTAAACTTTTTGCCCTATCTATTGCTTTTACTCCTTAAGGCACGAAGTTTGCTTAAAATTAACCATCAAGACCTGCTTTTATACTTCATTCCCTCTTTTATCCCTCTTTTTATTCTTTCCTTCACAGGAGAAAAATTTGATAAATACCTTTTTTTTATCTATCCTATGTTTGCTATACTTCTTGCTAAAATCTTGCTTAATCTTTATTCTGAAAGGTTTGTTTTTTATGCTACCTTTGCTTTTTTTATCCTAAACTTTTTAGCTTGCTCCTTAAGCTATGTCCTTCAGATTACCTCGCTAAGACCAAAGATAATATCTTTACAAAAAAGTATACCCTGCCAAGAAAAATTGTGCTTTTTTGATGAGCCTTCTTATCTTTTTAATATTCTTTGTGAAAAAAAGATTCCAAAATGTAAGCCCAGCGTAGATTTGGTTTCAGCTTTGGTTATAATGGGGACATCTTGCGAAGAGAAAGGATATCAAACAAGACTAACTTTAAAGGACCCCTATAAAGAAAAAAATTGGTATTTTTGCGTTGAAAGCGAGAAAGAAAAATTACCGCCTAAAGATTAGGTTTAAGATGATGGTTAGGATGATGCTTAAAAGGATTGATGTGCCAAGAGGGAAGAAAAACTCAAAGTTATCCCTTTTGATGTGGATATCGCCTGGAAGCTTCCCAAGATAAGGGATCTTTGGGAAAAAGCTTATAAAAAGACCAAGGGCTACTAAGAGGACCCCGATAAGGATTAAAAATTTACCCATCTCGTTGAAGCCGTTCATCGGTATAAAATTTAAGACAAAAGGAGGCTAAAGCAAGATGGTTGTATCCTTTTGGACGATGTATGAAGGAGACGAAAACTTCTTTATCTTTGAGGCTTTGGATGGTAAGATTTTGGCTAAGCTTTCTCAGGCAAAGGCGGCAATCCTTCCACCTTATGCCCCTTCAGAGCTTTATTTTTTCTTCAAAAACCAGGGGATACCAGTCTTTCCAAACCTTGAGCTAAAGTTTAAATTTCCCGGAAAAATCGGAACTCTTCTTCTTTTCAAGTCTTTAAACCTTCCCTATCCAGAAAGCGTTGTTATTCCTCGTCTTTGTGGAATTGAAGAGAACCCATATAGAAGCTTTGAAAAGCCAGCTTTTCCGTTTGTGGTAAAGGGAAACCATGGAGACGAGGGCTCAGAGGTCTTTCTTGTGCGGGATGAAGAAGATTTCAAAGGGGTGCTAAATAAGATTAAAGCCTGGGAAAGGCAGGGAAGGTTTGGGTTTATCCTTCAAGAATACATACCAACAGGGTTTGACGCAAGGGTTATTGTAATCGGAAAAGAAAGACTTATCTTCTTCCGTGAGGGGGGCTTTTTAAAAAATCTCGTTCAAGAAGGAAAAACCATCGCCCCGCCAAGCGAGAAATTAAAACAAAAGGCTTTGATGCTCGTTGAAAAGTTTTTAGAAAAAACAAAGCTAAACCATGTAGCTATTGACCTTTTATTTAAGGAAGACCCAGAGGATGAGGCAAAATTTAAGCCCCTTTTGTCTGAGCTTAACTATTCCTTTGGGAGAAGGCTTATCGGTGAGAAGGAGTATGAAAGGCTTGTTCGCTCTGCCATAGAAGAATTCTTAAAAGAACAAGGTTTATGAAGACAAAGGGCTTTTTCATCAAGACCTTAGGATGCAAGGTAAACCAGGTTGAGAGCGCATGCCTACATGAGAGGCTTTCTGAGCTTGGTTTTATCCCAACATCTGAAGACTCTGCTGAGGTCCTTATTCTCAATAGCTGCGCGGTAACAGAAAAGGCTGTCTCGGAGACAAAAAAGGTCGTCAGGTCCTGGATAAAAAGAAAGCCAAAGCTTATCGTTTTAACCGGGTGCGCGGTTATCTCAAACAAGGAGGATTTTCTCAAACTTTCAGAACGGTTTGATTTCAAGAACCTACTTTTGCTTGGACAACGGGCAAAGCTTAATCCAAGTCATGTTGTTGCTTGTTTAGAGGGTGCGGTAAACGATTTGCCAAGGTTTGTAGAGGATGAAGAAGAACGCCTGCCGGTCCTTAAGAATTTCTACAACCGGTCCCGAGCCTTTCTAAAGATTCAGGATGGTTGCTCAAGCTTTTGTTCCTACTGTATCGTGCCCTATACAAGAGGACCTTCAAGAAGCTATCCCCCTTCTCAGGTGTTAGAGCAGGCAAGGCTTTTTATCCAACAAGGCTACAGAGAGATCGTCATCACAGGCATACACATCGGAATGTGGGGAAAAGACCTAAGCCCAAGGAGCTCCCTTCCTTGGCTCCTTGAGAAGATTGAAGAAGAGATTGAAAGGGCTAACGCTAAGGTCTTGCTTAGGCTATCTTCCGTTGAGATAACTGAGTTTGACGAAGACTTTTTTGCCTATCTTAAGAGCTCAAAGCACATCTGTCCCCACTTTCATGTGCCCTTGCAGAGCGGCTCAAACCGTATCCTTAAGCTTATGAATAGACATTACACGAAGGAAGAATATGTTCAAAAATTAGAGCAACTGAAAGAGCTTTTCCCTTATGCTACATTTGGTGCCGATGTGATCGTAGGCTTTCCCACAGAAACAGAAGAGGACTTTGCTCAAACTTTTGAAGTGGTAGAGAAATCCCCTCTAAACTGGCTTCATGTATTTCCCTATTCTCCAAGACCTGGGACACCAGCTGAAAAGATTAAAGAAAGGGTGCAAGAAGGCGTGGTCAAACACCGCTCAAACATGCTAAGAAGGCTGATAGAAAAGAAAAGAGAGGATTTCTATAGGAAACTTTTGGGTAAAGACTTTTATGCCATAGTAGAAAAGACAGAAAAGGGGCAAACAACCATTCTTACTGAAAACTATGTTCATGCCCTTTTGAACGATGGCTTTACTAAAAGATGCCTTACCCAGGGTGAGCTTATTAAAGTAAAGGTAAGCAAATTAGAGGGTGGGAGGGTTTTTGCTGAATTAGCTGAGAACTAACCACATAAAAAGTTAAAAACAACCACAAGGAGGTGGGAGCATGTTTGAGAAGAAGGTTAACATCTACGATGTGTTCGAGATTAGGGGGAGGTTTACCTGCTATTTTGGGGTAGGTGCAATCAGGAAGATGAAAGACATTGCTGAGTATCTCTCTAAGAATGGGGTCAAAAGGGTGCTTATTGTTACTGGGAAGAGCTCTTACAAGGAATGCGGAGCCTGGGATGTGGTGGTTAAGTATCTTAAGGAAGCGGGGATTGAGTATGCCCATTATGACAAGATAACTCCTAATCCAACGGTTGAACAGCTTGATGAGGCAACGAAGCTTGGGAGGGAATTTTCGGCTCAAGCGGTAATCGGAATAGGTGGTGGAAGTCCGATCGATAGCGCAAAGGCTGTAGCCATCCTTCTTGAGCATGAAGGAAGGACCGGAGAAGAGCTCTTTGAAGGAAAGTTTGTCCCTTCAAAAGCAAAGCCTGTCATCGCCATAAACACAACCCATGGAACAGGAACCGAGGTTGATAGATACGCCGTTGCTTCCATCCTTTCCAAGGGGTATAAACCTGGCATTGGGTATGAAGTAATCTATCCTCTCTTTTCTATTGACGACCCAGAGCTTACCCTTACCCTTTCCTACAAGCAGACGCTCTACACCACGATCGATGCCCTAAACCATGTGAACGAAGCTTCAACCACTTTAGCGAGGAACCCCTATACCATCCTTTTAGCTAAGGAAACGGTAAGGCTTATCGCCCACTACCTACCCCAGGCATTGAGCCATCCTAACGACTTGAATGCAAGGTATTATCTTCTTTACGCCTCAATGCTTGCCGGTTTAGCTATAGACTATAGCTACACCCATTTGACGCATGTCCTTGAGCATCCTCTTAGCGCACTAAATCCTGACCTTCCTCATGGATTAGGGCTTGCCATACTCCTTCCGGCGGTGGTAAAGGAGATTTATCCGGCAGTTCCTGAGATACTCGCCGAGATTTACGAGCCTATTGTTCCTGGGCTTAAAGGTGTGCCTGGAGAGGCAGAAAAATTAGCCTGTGGAATAAAAGATTGGCTTGAGGATATGGGGATAAAAGAAAGGCTTGTTGATGTAGGCTTTGATGAAAGCCAGGTTGAAAGATTGACAGACCTTGCCATGAGCACACCCCTTCTAAGCCAAATGCTTTCCCAAGCACCCGTAAAAGTAGATAGAGAGCTTGTAAAAAGAATATACCTCAACTCATTGAGGTAGTGATTTAGGTAAAGGGTTGTCCTTTGGAAGACGGTCTTCCCCCTCGCCAGGGGAGCCGTCTTTATTTGGTGCTTCTTCGCTTTCTTTTTCAGGAGCTATTTCCGTAGCTTTATCTTCTGTTTCTTCTTTTCCCTCCTCTTTAAACTCATCCTTTGGTAAGTCCTGTTTTAGCTCCTTTAGCTCCTCCTTTAAAATTCCTCGTTTTTTAAGGAGGGTCAAAAGGATCCTACTTCTTTTTTCCACGAAAGGCTCATGGCTTAAGGGGTTGTATTTTAAAGGATTGGGAAGGACTGCGGCTAAACGAACAGCCTCAAAGGGAGACAGGGCTAAGGCGCTCTTTCCGAAGTAGTATCTACTTGCTGCTTCGGCTCCAAAGACCCCTGGACCCCATTCGGCAATGTTTAGGTATAGCTCAAGGATCCGCCTTTTTCCAAGAGCCTTTTCTAAGCGAACGGTCAGGATGGCTTCTTTTATCTTTCTTATCAGATTTTTGGAGGGTGAGAGAAAAAGGTTCTTAGCAAGCTGTTGAGATATGGTGCTACCGCCATACTTTATTTTTCCTTCCTTTAAGTTTTTTTCCAAAGCCTTTTGAAGGGCATCCCAATCAAACCCCTCATGACGATAGAATTTATCATCCTCGGCAATGAGGACTGCCTTCACCAAATAGGGAGAAATCTTGCTTAAAGGGACGGGATAGTATCTTAAGATAAAGGGTTTTCCATCCTTTTCAAACTGTTCTCTTCGGTATTTCATCATAGCCGTCTCTTTCGGGAACTCCTTTTTAAGATGGTCAATCGGTATGAGCAAAGGATGGACAAAGGTATAAACGAAGAGGGCTAAAAGACTGAATATAGTTAACCATTTGGCTAATTTTTTAAGCATGAGAAAGCATTCTTCGAAAGCTAAGGATGTAGTGTAATCCGGAGATAAGGGTTAAAAGGATGGTTATGTTGATGACAAGGCTTAAGAATAGCTCTGGGAGAGAATAAAGGAAGTAATGCATAAAAAGAAGCATAAGGGTTATAAGCTGGGAAACGGTTGTTGCCTTACCAAGGATAGAGGGCGAGGGAATAGCCTTACCCTTGGTCAATAAGATGAGGTAGAAGGCTCCTATGAGGATCAAAAGGTCTCTTACCAGTATAATCATTAAAAAGCTTAGAGGGATAACGTTTTCATAATAAAAAAGAAAGAAAAGCATGTTTATGAAGCATTTGTCTGCAAGGGGGTCTAAGATTTTGCCAAGGTTTGAGCGTTGATTTAAAAGCCTTGCCAAGTTTCCGTCTAAAGTATCAGATAGGGCACCAAAAACAATCAGAGCATAGATGATGTCTGAAGAGGTTTGGTTCACCCAGAGGATGGGTATAATGAAAGAAAGGATTAGCCGACTAAGGGAGACAAGGTTTGGAAGATAAAAAAACTCTTTCATGCTTTGGTTCATGGTTAAAAAATCTTAAATTTTTATTAGTTGTTGGTCAAGAGAAATGGTCAAGAGAAAAGCTAAGGAGCTGTTTCAAAGTAAAAAGTCTCCTTGTGAGACGATGTCTCGAACGAAATGAAGGATGTCTCGCTAAGCTTGGCACGACAGGGTGAAAGTTTTTTACACAGCCCTCGGAAAACTCTTGACTTATTTCTAAGGTTGAGTATTTATATATAGTAATATGGAGAAGAAAAGGGTCAGGGTTTTGATTTCAGGAATAGTTCAGGGAGTTGCCTATAGAGCTCACACTAAGGAGATGGCAAAACGTCTTGGGGTGAACGGCTGGGTAAGAAATCTACCAGATGGAAGGGTTGAAGCTCTTTTTGAAGGGGATAAGGATAAAGTTGAGCAGTTGATTGAGTGGTGCAAAAAGGGTCCGCCCTTAGCTCGAGTAGACAAAGTTGAAGTAGAAGAAGAACCCTACAGAGGAGAATTCTTTGACTTCTCTATCAGGTATTAAAGAGTGATCGACCCAGAACGCTTAATCTTGGAGTTTAAAACCCTACTTAGTATAGATAATCCTTCTGGAAAGGAAGCAAGCCTTGCCTATTATCTTTCAGACCTATTTTCTGCCTTAGGCTACCGTTGTTTCTTTGACCGGTCTGGGGAGCATACCGGCTCAAATGTGGGAAACCTTATAGTTCATATTCCGGGGACCATCCCAGCAAAGCCCATATTTTTCTGTGCCCATCTTGATAGCGTGCCTCCTTGCGAAGGGGTTGAGTATATCGAAGAGGATGGTGTTATCAGGAGCGCTGGAAAGACCGTTCTTACTGCAGACGATAAGGCTGGTATTGCTGTCCTTGTTGAGCTCGGCAGAGTCCTTGCAGAAAATAAATTCCCCTATCCTCCTATAGAGTTTATCTTTACTACCTCTGAAGAAGTGGGGCTTCTTGGTGCCAAATATCTTGATTACAGTTTAATGTCAGCCGACGAAGGTTTTGTTTTAGATTCTGAAAATCCAGAGGAGGTAATAAATCAAGCCCCCTCTTCCTACCAATACCGGCTTGTAGTAAAGGGAAAATCAGCACATGCTGGGCTTGAACCTGAAAAGGGGATAAACGCCATAAAGATCCTTGCCTTAATCCTTAGCAGTTTACCAACGGGTAGGATAGACGCTGAGACCACAGCCAACATCGGAAAAATCCAGGGTGGCACAGCGGTTAACATCGTTCCCGAGTTTGCTGAGGCTTTAGGGGAATTCCGTAGTCACAGCGAAGAAAAGTTAGAAGAGCTAAAAAAGAGTATTGAAAACACAGTCAAGGACATCTTTGCTAACCTTCCAAAGTCTGAAGATGGGCTACCTAAGTATGACCTTAAGTTTGAGAAGGTTTTTCAAGGCTTTCACATTCCTGAGGATGACCCTTTGTGTCAGCTTGTCAAAAAAGCAGGAAAAAGGATCGGGCTCTCACTAACCTTCAAGAAGAAGGAAGGAGGCTCTGACGCCAATGTTTTTAATGCAAACGGCAAGCGCTGTCTCATTCTTGGTGTGGGTATGCAAAAGGTTCACACCAAAGAGGAGTTTATACGGAAAAGAGACCTTATCAACGCGGCAAGGCTCGTTCTTGAGATAGTGAAGCTAAAGGGTGAGCTTAGCTCTTAAAGTCCTCTCCTTTTTCTTTCCCGAGCTTTGTCACTCTTGCGGAAATCCTTTAAAACCTGAAGAAAGTCTTTTCTGTGCCGGATGTCGAAAAAGCCTAAAAAGAGTAAGGATGTATTGCCGAAGATGCGGCGAGCTCTTTTCTCAGGAGCTACCTTCTTGGCTTGAAGAAAAGGAGTTTTTTGGTTGTAAAACCTGTGAATCTGAGAAGGTCTATTTAGACCGGGTATTCTTAGGTTTTCGGTATGCCGAGCCTATCTCTCAGCTAATTGAGAGGGCAAAGTTTGAGGGAGACTTTGTTCTTGCTTACAAGCTTGGAAGGCTCCTAAGGCTTGTGTTACCAAGCTTACCTTTTGATTTTGATTTAGCCTGTGCCGTGCCTCTCTCAGTTGAAAGGCTAAGAGAAAGGGGCTACAATCAAGCTGAGCTTATGCTTTGGGGCTACCTTGGAAAGCGTCCAAAGCCAAACCCGTTAAAAAGGATTAAACACACCCACCCGCAGACTGAGCTTAGCCGGAAAGAACGCTTAGAAAATGTAAAATCTGCCTTTAGCGTTGAAGGGAACGTCGCAGGGCTAAAGGTTTTGCTCTTTGATGATGTTATGACAACTGGGGCTACTCTTAGAGAATGCGCAAAAGCTTTGAAAAAAGCCGGAGCAAAAGAGGTCATAGCCATAGCCTTGGCAAGAGCCTAATTGAGAGAAAATCCTGACCGATGAAGTTAGCCCTCTGCCAAACTAAAATTCATGATTCCTTGGAAAAAAATTTAGAAGAAATTTGTTCAATCCTGCGGAGCCTTTCTGCAGACCTTTACATCTTCCCTGAGCTTGCCTTAACAGGCTACGGAGAAAAACTGAGAGAGTTGGTTAAATCGGAAGAGTATTTTAACGCACTTCAGGTCTTAAAAGATTACGCCAAGGAGAAAAACTTTCTCCTTGGTGCTCCCTATCTTCGGGAGGAAAAGCTTTACAATTCTGCCCTTCTTTTTAGGGAAGGAGATTTTAGGGTTGTTGCGGAAAAGGCTTCCCTCTTTCCAAACCTTGACGATACCGCAGGCTTTAGCCAGGGGATAAAAAGGGAGGCATTTTCAGTAGGCTTGGCTAGCTTTTATGCGTTCATCTGCTTTGAGCTTCGTTCAACGGAGTTGATAAGAAGGTTTGCCCTGCAAGGGGTAGATGCCCTTATCTTTATTGCCCAGTGGCCAAAGGCTCGGAAAGCACATTGGGAAACTCTCCTTCCTGCAAGAGCCATAGAGAACCAAACCCTTGTCCTCGGAGTAAACGCCGTTGGTAGTGCCTTCGGAACCCCTCTTTGCGGCTCAACAAGGGCTATCTCTTATGACGGAAGCATCATCGCTGAGCTTAAAGAGGATATAGATGTTATCACTCTTGACCTTTCTTCTTTTGAGCCTAAGCTCCCCTATCCGAGAAGGGTTGTGTTTCAAGAACCTCACAAAATCTTATCGTTAGACAAAATTCTCTCCATTCTTGAAAAAAGAAGAAGGCACGGAGAAAAAGTAGTCTTTACGAATGGTTGTTTTGATATCCTGCATGCTGGACATGTGGACTACCTGCAGAAGGCAAGGGCTCTTGGCGACCTGCTTATTGTTGGCTTAAACAGCGATGCCTCGGTCAAGAAGATAAAGGGCGAAACCCGTCCTATCAATCCTCAAGAACAAAGAGCCAAAGTTTTAGCAAGCCTCTCTTGCGTAGATTATGTGGTCATCTTTGATGAGGAAACCCCCGAGGAACTGATAAGGAGGATTAGACCGGATGTCTTGGTTAAGGGTGCAGATTGGGATGAAGATAAAATCGTTGGGGCAAGCTTTGTTAAAAGCTATGGTGGAAAGGTAGAAAGGATTCCTTTTAGTTATGATGTTTCAACCACAAAGATCATCTCTAAGATAAAAGAAACTTAAGCCATCTCGGAAAGAAGGGTTCCAACCATGGCCCGAGCGATGGCTCTGTTAGAAACCTGATAGGTTCCACTCTCAATCTTTGCTTTAAGTTCAGCTACCTTGTTTTCTCTAATTTCAGGCATGGAGTTAGCTCTTGCCCTTGCCTCCTCAACAAGCCTCTTCGTAGTTAGGGAAACTTGGTCATAAACCCTTTGAGGGGCTTCTTGCCTCTGCACCGGAGCTCCTTGAGCTAAAGGAGCAGGATTTTCTTTTCTCCTTATTTCTTTCTGCTTTACCTCTTGAGGGTTAATTGTTTTAATGTCGTTGATCTTCATGTACATCACCCCGGCGTTGTTCTTTATATCATTAATCGGCATAACTCACCTCAACTTTAATTTTTCTTTTCTTAGATTATAGTAAGCAACTTATGAAATTTGTCAAGCATGATCCGTGCCCCGAATACCACCCCGACTGAAGGGGGGGCATCATTCTGTGAGACGCCGAGCCCTCTTTATCTTCCCAAATGTTAACTCGTTATGAAGATTAAAACGAAGCCTGAAGATTTTGTCGTCTCAGAAGTAGCAGACATTTCTCCTGAAGCTAAGGGGGACTTTGCCCTCTACCTTCTTAAAAAAAACAACATAACTACCTGGGAAGCCTTAGGTAGGCTTGCTAAACATCTGCACATTCCGCTAAGCAAGGTAGGCTATGGGGGGCTAAAGGATAAAAGAGCTGTGGCTCATCAATACATAACCATTTACCAAGGACCTAAGAAAGATTTAAAGTTTGACCGTTTTGAGCTAATCTACCTTGGACAAACTTCAAAACCTATGGACCAAAGTAAGCTCCTTGGAAATAGGTTTGAAATCATGGTGAGGGATGTTGAGGTTAGCGATAAAGCCCTAGAGGAGGAGGTTGAGCGGGTAAAAAAGTATGGCGTCCCAAACTACTTTGATGAACAAAGGTTTGGTTCAGTTAAAGGGGGCAAAAAACCTGAGTTTGCCGCAAAATACATCATCAAAGGCGACTATGAAAGGGCGCTTTACTTAGCTATGGTTACCGCAAGCCCAGATGAAATTCAAGAAAGCAAAAAATTTAGGGAATGCCTTAAGAAAAACTGGCGAAAATGGGAAAACTGCCTTTCCTTAGCAAAGCTAAAATGGGAAAAGGAGCTTTTAAACTTTCTAACCCTTCATCAGCCAAGTAAAAGAACCTTTAAAAGGGCTTTGCAACTTATGGACAGAGAGTATCTTTTCTTTTTAGGAAACGCTTACCAAAGCTACCTTTGGAATGAGGTGTTGAAAAGGGTTTTAGAAAGGCTTTCGGCCGTGGATTTTAAAGTTCCTTATACTTTGGGAGAGCTTTACTTTTATAGGAACCTTGACGAGGAGAAGCAGGAAAAGTTAAGAGGGCTAAAGATACCCCTTCCAGCACCAAAGCTAAATCTTGAAAAAAACGAACCAGTGGTTCAGTCTGCCTTTAGGGATGTTCTTTTAGCCGAGGGCTTAAAAGAGCTTAAAGAGCTTAGGAGCCTAGTAAAAGGGCTTATCTTTAAAAGCTATCCGAGACCAGCCGTAGTGTTTCCTCAGGAGCTCCGTTTTGAAAGACTGGGAGAAAGGGCAGTTAAGCTTTTCTTTTTTTTAGAAAAAGGCTCTTACGCAACCCTAATAGTCAAGCGGATTTTTTATGCTTGTGCGAACGCCTAACTGGCTTGGAGACGCCTTGATGGCAACTCCTGTCTACTACAACTTATCCCAGTTAGGAAAGGTGTATCTTTTCGGACATAAGAATTTTATAAACTTCTTTTCTCATTTTCCTAACGCTGTGACCATCCCTTACGACCCATCAGACTTCTTTAAAAACATTAAAATTCTGCGGGAGCTTATAGAAAGGGAAAAGCTTACGCAAGGTTTACTCTTAACCAACTCCTTTTCCTCGGCTTTTATCTTTTTTTTGGCTCGAGTGAAAGAACGAATTGGTTATAAAGGAGACTTGAGGGACCTCCTTCTAACCAAGGCTATAGATAAACCGAAAAAGCCCATTCATCAAGTAGATTACTATCTTTATCTTTTAGAAGCCCTACGGATACCGATAGTGAGCAGGGACCTTTATTTTCCAGTCAACGAAAGCTTGCTGGCAAGGGCTAAAAAGGTGTTGAAGGAATTAAAGCTTGATGAGGAGGCACCCTATGTAGTTTTTGCGCCGGGTGCAGCTTATGGTCCTGCGAAAAAGTGGCCCTTAGAGTATTTCAAAGAGGTAGCTAAAGAGCTTTCTTTTCAGGGAATATCAGTTTTGGTCGTAGGGGGTGGGGCAGAGTTTTCAGATGGAGAGTTTATTATCTCGGGGATAAAAAGAGGATACAACCTCTGCGGTAAGACCTTGATTGAGGACCTGCCTGGGCTCTTCCTCGGAGCTAAAGCTCTGGTATCAAACGATTCTGGGCTTATGCACCTTGGAGCCGCCTTAAAGGTCCCTCAGGTTGCCATCTTTGGCTCCACCTCTCCAGAGCTCACAGGTCCTAAAAACCCAAGGGCTATCGTTCTTAAGAAGGATTTTCCCTGCTCCCCATGTTTTCGGAGAACCTGTAAGCATGGAGACTACCGCTGTCTTAAAAGCATAACCCCAGATGATGTGCTAAAGAGTTTAGCTAAACTGATGAATTTTTAAAGTTTGGTTTTAATATATAAAATGCTATGGACATAAAAAAGTTTCTTAAACCCCAAGCTATTCACGCAAAGATCGGAGATTTATTAGAAACTTTGGAAGAAATTATTGTCTTTATTCTTACTATTCTTCTTTTAATACTTAGCCTTCGTGCTTTATACGATATTGCAGTTGATTTATTTGTAACAGATATTTCTTTTATTTCATTAATTCCTAAGTTTATATATGTGTTTATACTGATTGAGCTTTTCAGACTAATGATTGTCTACTTATTGGAAAGGCGCCTTGATACTTCGTTGATAATAAAGACTACTTTGATTGCTATCTTACGAGAAACGATAATAAAGGCTCCCCATTTAACGCTACACGATTATATCGGTCTTTCTTTATTATTAATCGTTTTAGGGTCTACGTATTATGTTCCAAAGTATGTTTTTAAATCCTTTTATGAAAGATTAGGTCAACATAAAGAGAGAAAGAGTTCGGGAGATGAAGCTTAGGGTAGGGCTTGTTGGTTTGCCAAATGTTGGAAAATCAACCCTGTTTAATGCTCTCATAAAGAAGGCTAAGGCTGAGGTGGCAAACTATCCTTTTTGCACCATCGAGCCAAACATTGGGAGAGTTGCCATCCCTGATAAAAGACTTCAAGAAATAGCAAGAAAGGAGAGCTCAAAAGAGGTTACGCCGGCAACTATCGAGTTTGTAGACATTGCTGGATTGGTTAAAGGGGCAAGCAAAGGAGCAGGTCTTGGGAACCAGTTTTTGGCTCATATTCGGGAGGTGCCAGCCATAGCATATGTTTTAAGATGCTTTCTTGATGAAGAGGTTATTCATGTTGAGGGAACGGTTGACCCGGTTAGGGATGCAGAGATCCTTGACCTTGAGCTAATCTTTGCTGACCTTGAAAGCCTAAAACGAAGAAAGGAAAGGGTAGAAAAATTAGCTAAATCCGATAAATCAGCAAGAGCCGAGCTTGAGACCTTAAACAAAGCAGAAGCCTTTCTTGAAGATCTTAAGCCCCTTCGCTTGGTGCTTGATGATTTTGCCGAAGAGGAAAAAGTTTATCTGCAGAAGACTCTTTGTCTGCTCTCCGTAAAGCCTGTAATATATGTAGCCAATGTTAGCGAAAAGGATTTAGCTGAAAAATCAAACCCTTTGGTTAAAGCTCTCAAAGAGAAGGCAGAGCGTGAGGGGATACCGGTTGTGGAGGTCTGCGCAAAAGTTGAGGCTGAGCTTGTAGAGATTCCAGAGGAGGAAAGGGAAGCTTTTCTCAAAGCCCTTGGGATAGAAGAGCCAGGTCTAAATAAATTAATAAGAGAGGGAGCAAGGCTGTTAGACCTTATCACCTTCTTCACAGCCAATCCAAAGGAAGCCCGAGCTTGGCTTATAAAGAAGGGGACCAAAGCCCCTCAAGCCGCAGGCGAAATCCACTCTGACATGCAAAGAGGTTTTATCTGCGCTGAGGTAATCTCTTACGATGATTATCAAAGGGTCAAAAATCTTCAACAGGCAAAGGATTTGGGCTTAGTTAGGCTTGAGGGAAGGGACTATGTGGTCAAAGATGGTGATATCATCTATTTTCGGTTCAATGTTTAACATACTCTCGCAACACCTTTGCTGTCTCGGTGTCTTGTTCCAAGAATTCATCTATCGGACCGGAAAAAAGTAGCTCCCCTCCTTTATCTCCTCCTTCTGGACCAAGCTCTATCACCCAATCGGCATGCTTGATGAGCTCTGGGTTGTGTTCAATGAAGACAACCGTATGACCCTTCCACACAAGCCCCTGTAAAACAGAAGCAAGCTTTTCCACATCCAGGATGTGAAGACCTGTCGTTGGTTCATCAAGAATGTAAAGGACGGGCTTAGAATGGCTTTTTCCAAGCTCCTTGGCAAGCTTTATCCGTTGAGCTTCACCCCCTGAAAGGGTAGGGCTTGGCTGTCCTAAAAGAAGATAATCAAGCCCAATCTGACAGACAAGCTCGAGCTTTCGCTTGATCGCTGAGTAGTTTTCAAAGAACTCTAAAGCGGATGCAAAATCCATCTCAAGCACATCGGCTATGCTTTTCCCTTTAAGCTTTACTCTCAAGGTCTCTTGATTGTAGCGCTTCCCTTGGCAGTATTCACAGGTCTGATAGAGGGTAGGCAGAAAGGGTATCTCAACCTTTATTACCCCATGCCCTCGGCAATGAGGGCACTGCCCCTCCTCGTTGTTGAAGGAAAACCTCCCCTCATCGTAGCCCAACTGTTTTGCTAAAAGGGTGTTTGCAAACACTCGCCTTATGTCCGTAAAAACATTGATATAAGTTGCGGGAATGGAGCGAGGAGTGTTCCCAATGGGTGAATGGTCAACAAGATAGACAGAAGAAAGCTTCTCCCAGCCTTCAATGGCTTCTAAACCTAAAAGCCCCTTTTTCTTACTTAAAAGATTTTGTAAGCTTTGATACAGGGCTTCGCAGATGAGGGTAGACTTTCCTGAGCCAGAAACGCCAACCACGGCAACAAGAGAGGCAAGGGGTATCTCTACATCAAAGCCTTTAAGGTTTCTAAGCTTTGCCTTCTTTAAACGAAGAAACTTCTTTGGCGTCCTTCTTAGACTAAAGACCTGCTTTCGCGAAAGGTCTTTTAAAGCCTTTGCGGTAAGCGAATTAGACTTAAGAAAATCCTCCTTTGACCCAGCAAAGAGTATTTCTCCTCCCTTTTTTCCTCCGCCGGGTCCAAGGTCAACAATAAAATCGCCAGCCAATATGGTCTCCTCATCGTGCTCAACTACGATAAGAGTATTCCCTTTTCTACAAAGCTCTTTTAGTTTTTCTATCAGCTTTGCGGTATCCCTTGGATGAAGCCCTATGGTTGGCTCATCTAAAATGTAGGCAACTCCTGTGAGATTGCTCCCTACCTCGGCTGAAATCCTTACCCTTTTTGCTTCGCCAGAAGAGAGGGTGTCAGCTGAACGGGAGAGCGTGAGGTAGGATAAGCCAAGGTCGATAAGGCATTTTAGCCTGCTTCTAATCTCTGCCACAAGCTCTTCGGCAATCTTCTTTTCCCTTCCTTCAAACTCTAAGCTTTCTATAAATTCTAAGGCTTTATCGATGGTGAGGTCGCAAAGCTCTGGCAAGGAAAGACCATTGATCTTAAAAGCCCGAACCTCATCCCTTAGCCTTGAGCCTTGGCAGGCAGGGCATACCTCTTCCTCAAGCCTTCCTAAACCTTCGCAGGTTGGGCAGGCACCAACCTTAGTGTTGAAGGCAAAAAGAAGGGGGCTTGGCTCAGGCAAACTAACTCGACAGGTGAGACAGGTCCTCTTCGTTGAGAGATAAAACTCGCTTTCCCCAAGGTCCAAGATGGCTTCTCCCTTACCCTCTCTTAGGGCAAGCTCAACAAGGGAAAGGAAATGCTCTTTCCCCCTTGGGCTTCCAAGGTTTAGCTCTATAGTATGCTCCCTATAGCGAGAGAGCTCCCGTATGGGTGGAATTTCCATGTATTCTCCATCAACCCTGAAGGAATGATAACCCCTTTTAAGATAGCGTTCAAAAAGGGGGCGAAAATGTCCTTTTCGATGCCGAACAAGGTTAGCAAGAACTTTTATCTCTTTGCCTGAGTGCTTAAGGTATAAACTTTCTGCCAGGCTAAGGAGCTCTTCTTCCGTCCTTGGTTCGATGGGCTTTCCGCAGGATGGACAGAAGGCTTTGCTCACTCGGCTATAAAGGAGCCTTAAATAGGGAAGGATTTCAGTTAGCGTGCCTACCGTTGAGCGAGGAGAAAGCTCTCCAGACCTTTGTTCAAGGGCAACTGTGGGAGGAAGCCCGGTTATAAGGTCTACGTTTGGCTCTTCATGCACTTTGATAAACTGCCTAAAGTAGCCGGGTAGAGTCTCAAGAAAGCGCCTCTGCCCCTCAGAAAAGATCACATCAAAGGCTAAGGTAGACTTTCCTGAGCCAGAAACCCCAGTTACGATGATTAGCTTTTCCCGTGGAAGGTCAAGGTCAAGGTTTTTTAGATTGTGGTGCTTAACACCCCGAAGAGAGATGACCTTCTCCTCTCGGCTTTGCTCAGGAAGAACGGGCTTAGATTCTTTCAAATTAGTAAAGCCATGAGGAGACAGATACTCCTTTAGAGCCTTCGAGGTGGGAGTTTCAGCTTTTAGGAGTCCCTTCAAATCCCCCTGATATAAGAGATAGCCTCCCTTTTCTCCTCCTTCGGGACCAAGCTCCACGATGTGGTCTGCGCAGAGCATGACCTCAGGATGGTGCTCAACGATGATGATGGTATGTCCGTCTTCCTTTAGAAGCTCAAGGGTTTTGATAAGATGCTTTACATCCTGAAGGTGAAGACCAACGGTTGGCTCATCAAGGAGGATAAAGTCCTTCCCAGATTTTACCTTGATCAAAAGCTCGGCAAGCCTTAGGCGTTGAGCCTCCCCGCCTGACAAAGTAGAAAGGGGTTGCCCAAGCTTGAGATAGGAAAGCCCAAGCCGGTCAAGCACCTCAAGGGCTCGCCTAATCTCCCGATGCCCCCCAAAGAACTCCAAAGCTGACTCAACGGTAAGTTCAAGGATCTCAGCTATGTTCTTCCCCCTCCATCTGACCTCAAGGATTTCCTCTCTAAACCTTTTACCTTGGCAGACCTCGCAGGGTATGACAAGGTCTGATAAAAACTGAAGCTCAACTACCTCATACCCAAGCCCTCGACAGTTTGGACACTGTGCAGAAGGAGAGTTGAAGGAAAAATGTCCTTCAGTGAAGCCAAGGGATTTTGCGGCGTCAGTGCTTGCAAGGAGCTTCCTGATATAGGGATAGATATCAATGTAGGTTGCAACTACGGCTCGTGGAGACCTCGCTAAGCTTTCTTGAGTAAGAAAGTGAACATTCCAGAGAGGACCGACCCTATCTATTCCCACTACTTCTTTACAGTTAGAGGGTCTTCCCCCTTCTTTTACCTCAAGGAGCGTTTTTGCGACCACCTCTTCAAGAAGCGTAGATTTTCCCGAGCCTGAAACACCTACTATCACCGTTATGCCTGATAAGGGAACCTGGAGGTCAAAGCCCTTTAAGTTTTGAGCTCGACATTCCCTAAAGATGAGGTATCTTGTGCCATCAATAAAGGTATCTCGCCATTTTGGTGGTAAACTTCTATTTTCAGCAAGTTCTCTTAGCGCAACTCCTGTAGGGGTTTCAAGTTCCAAAATCTTTTTTGGTTCTCCAGCATGGAGTAGGTATCCGCCCCTTTCTCCGCCTTCCGGTCCAACCTCAACGAGGAAGTCGGCAGACAGGATCACCTCCGGGTCGTGCTCCACCACAACCACAGTGTTTGACCTTTGGACAAGCTTTTTCATGAACCCTAGCACCCGGGAGGTATCAAGGGGATGAAGTCCCGTCGTTGGCTCATCGATAAGGTAAAGCGTTTCTGCAAGGTCTGAGGATAAGGCTCTTGTCAAAAGACACCGAGAGACCTCGCCTCCAGATAAGGTTTTGCTTGCCCTTCCAAGGGTTAGATAGTCTAAGCCCACTTCTTGTAGATACTTGATCCGCCTTAAAACCTCCCTTGCCAACCTTTCTTCAGCGTAGGGCAAGCCATCTTGGACATAACCTTCAAGAAATGAGATGAGGTCTTTGACTTCTAGACGGTAGAAATCAGCAACAGAAAGCCCTTTTATCCGAAAAAGAAGGGCCTGAGGATTAAACCTTGTGCCTTTGCAGGTTGGGCAGGTGACTTCCCTTCTTAGCTTGGCTAAAAGGATGCGAAAGTGGGGCTTATATCGATGGGCATACAGCCAATCTACTACCTCCTTAAACCCATACCATTTTCCCTCTCCTTCAAAGATAAGCCTCTTAACCTCTTCAGGATACTGAGAAAAAGGGATGTCAATGGGTATTCCTTTTTCCCGTAGGTAGGAAAATAGGTCAAGCTTTACCTCGGTCATGGCTGGATAATCAAGGACAGGGATGGCTCCCTTGGCTAAAGACTTCTGGGGTTCCTTGACCAAAGCTTCAAGGTCAACGATAAGAAGGCTCCCAAAGCCTCTACACTCTGGGCAGGCACCCTGAGCGGTGTTAAAGGAAAATAGGGCAGGCGTCTTCTTGGGGAAGATGTACCCACAAGTAGGACATTCCTCCTTTGATGCGTAAACCTTCTCCTCTCCGTAGACAGTTCTTATTTTTACCTTGTCTGAAAGCTTAAAGGCAAGCTCAAGGGAAGAAATGAGCTCTGATTTTGTCTCCTCCCTGACGATAAGCCTATGGAGCACCACCTCAAACTCTTCAGGAAGGCTTTCCACCTCTTCAAGTTCACAAACTCGTCCGGAGATAAACACCCGAGAAAACCCCTCAGCCAAAAGTCCTTGTTTTAGGTATTCTGCTGAGGTTTCTTTCCGAAGAGGTGCGAGCACCAATATCCTTTGCCCAGGAAAGCTTTTTAATACATCTTCGGCGATCAAACTTGGATCGCTTGGCAAAACTTCTCTTTGACAGATAGGACAGAAGGGCTTCCCAGCCTGATAAAAGAGCATCTTTACGAAGTTGCTAACTTCGGTAAGGGTTCCTACAGTTGAACGGGAGGTGCGGATAAAGTTTCCCTGAGGGAAGGCTAAGGCTGGAGGGATGTTTAGGATTTCTTTAACTCGAGGTCTGGGGAGCCTTTCAAGGAATTGCCGAACATAGGAAGAAAAGGTCTCAAGATACCTTCTTTGCCCCTCGGCGTAGAGGGTATCAAAGACCAAGCTTGATTTACCAGCTCCGGAAACACCGGTAACAACGATAAGATGATAGAAGGGTAGATATAGGTCAAAGCCTTTAAGGTTGTTTTGCCTTGCCGAGAGGACTTGAATAAACTTCATTCACCTTTGATGCGCTCCATCCGCTCCTGCGCCCTTTTGCAATCGATGCAAAGAGTGGCTTCTGGACGAGCCATAAGCCTTTTTTCATCTATCTCCGCCCCGCAGGATTCACAGATGCCGTAGGTCCCCTCTTCTATCTTTCTTAAGGCTCTCTCTATTTTCTTTAAAAGCTTCTGCTCCCTATCCCTAATCCTTAGCTCAAAGGCAAGCCTTGATTCCCTTTCCGCAAGGTCTAAAGCATCGGGAAGATTTTCTGCCGCCTCTTCAAGCTCCTTTCTCGTAGATTGAACATCCCGTAGTATCTCCTCCCGCCTTTTCAAAAGAAGCTCCTTGAAGAACTGGAGTTTCTCCTTGTCCATACCCCCTCCTCTTTTAGCTTGTTTCCTCTAACACAACTTCACCGCTTTTTCCACCGCTTTTGTATACAAGGCGGATGTTTTCTATTCTTATCCCTTTGTGCAAGGCTTTACACATGTCGTAAACCGTAAGAGCCGATATCGTAACAGCAGTCAAGGCTTCCATCTCTACCCCGGTTTGGGCAACCGTCTTTACCTCAGCCGTGATTTCTAAGGCATAGCTTTCTGGTAGAAACTTAAAGTCGACCTGGACTTGGCTTATAGGCAGTGGATGACAAAGAGGTATGAGCTCCCATGTCTTTTTAGCCGCTAAGATGCCTGCCACTCTGGCACAGGCTAAAAAATCCCCTTTCGGAAGGTCTTGAGCTAAAACCTTAGGATAGATTTCCGGAGGAAACACCACGTTTGCCTTGGCTATAGCTTTTCTTTCTGTCCAACCCTTAGCCGAAACATCTACCATGTGCAAGGAGCCATCAGCTTTCAAATGAGTAAACTCAGCCAAGGTTGATGCCTCTCCTTAACGAAACCTTAATCTTTCCCAGAAACCCCCTTTTCTTTTGCCCTTTGCCTCTCTTTCTTCTTGAGAGGCTGGATTAATGATCTCGAGCTTTGCCTCACTTTCCCATCCCTCTTCCTTAGCTAATTTCTTGAGAAGTTCTTTAGCCTTTTGGGAAATTTTTTTCGGAAGCTCTACCTCAAGAACAACGATCAGGTCCCCACGGTGCCTACCATCCTTAGTTGGTAGGCCTTTCCCTTTGATGACTATTTCTTCACCTGGTTGAACTCCGTTGGGTATCTTGATCTTTAACTCCTCGTTGACATAGGGAATAGTGATTTCTTCTTCAAGGAGGGCTGAGATCAAGGGAACCCGGAGATTTAAGTAGACATCTTGCCCTTTCCGGTAGAGGTAGGGATGAGGCTTAACGCGAACCCTAAGATATAGGTCACCAGGTCTTCCCCCATAGAGCCCAGCCTCACCCTCCCCTGGCACCCTAAAGATGGTGCCGTCTTCAACTCCAGGAGGAATTTCTACTTTAAGCTCCCTTTCAGCTAAGATAAGCCCCTTTCCACGGCAGGTGGGGCAAACTTCAACATACTCAATTCCTCGGCCTCGGCAGTCTGGACAGGTGTAGGAAAGCCTAAAAAAGCCTTCCACATAGGTGACCCTGCCTTTTCCTCCACAAACAGAGCATACCCTAGTTCCCTTTTCCTTATCATACCCAGCACCGCCGCAGGTAGGACAGGCTTCGTGTCTGCTATAGCTGACCTTAACCTCTTTACCTATGAAGAGGTCTTCAAAGTTTAGCCAGACTTCGGTTGAAATGTCTGCACCATCTCTCCTCCTTTGCTCCTCCCTCGGAGAAAAGCCAAAGAACTCCTCAAAAAGGTCAGAAAAGGCCCTAAAGATATCAGAAATATCTTCAAAGCCTTTGAAACCATGAGAACGAAGCCCGGCGTAGCCCTGACTATCGTAGATAGCTCTTTTTTCAGGGTCAGAGAGAACTTGATAAGCTTCGGAGATCTCCTTGAACTTTTCTTCCGCTTCTTTGTTGCCTGGGTTCCGGTCGGGATGATACTTTAAGGCTAATCTGCGATAGGCTCTTTTAATCTCCTCCTGAGTAGCATTTCTGGGCACTCCGAGGATGGCATAATAATCCTTATAATTCTGCATGGAGCCTTAGAGTTTCGGACTTTTTTGTTTAAGAATTTCAGAGATGTCGTAAGGTGAAGTAGGCTTTTCCTTTTTGGCATAGCGGTCTATGGTCTCAGGAGTGATGAGCCCTGCGGCAACTTCTCTTAAGGCGGTAACGATCTCTTTGTTGTCAGACTTTACTAAGGGCTCAGCCCCTTCCCTTAACTGTTTTACCCTCTTTATGACGAGATGGATAAGCCTAAACCTGCTTGGAACTACTTTGAGACAATCTTCCACCGTAACCCTGGCCATAGGCTTCTCCCCTCTAAACCGCAACTACTTCAGTAATTTCAGGAACTTCTCTCTTTAGGTAGCGTTCGATGCCATGCTTTAGAGTCATAAGAGACATCGGGCAGCAACCGCAGGCTCCCTTTAAACGAACCTTTACCACACCATCCTCGGTTACTTCCACAAGCTCAACATCTCCCCCGTCTGCTTGGAGCATAGGTCTCACCTTGGCTAAGGCTTGCTCGACTGCTTCCCTCATTTTTTACCCCCCTTTGTCTTTTAGATTTATATTAAAATAATACAGATTTGCTTGACAGCAAGGGCAAGATAAATATAATAGGATTGTTCTATCTATTAAAGGAGGGCATCATGAGAAGCGATAGGATTAAAAAAGGAGTTGAGAGGGCGCCGCATAGGTCTCTTCTTAGGGCTATTGGATTTTCGGACGATGATTTGAAGAAGCCCTTGATCGGCATTGCCAACTCCTTCAACGAGATCATCCCAGGGCACATCCATTTAAGAAACCTGGTAGAGGCGGTTAAGGCTGGGGTGCTTTCTGCGGGAGGGGTCCCGGTTGAGTTTGGCGTTATTGGAGTCTGCGACGGGATTGCCATGAACCATGAAGGCATGAAGTATTCTCTCCCAAGCAGGGACCTGATAGCGGATTCTATCGAGGTCATGGCCATGGCTCATGCCTTTGATGGGCTTGTTTTAGTGACAAGCTGCGACAAGATTACCCCAGGAATGCTGATTGCTGCCTTCCGCCTAAACATTCCAGCCATTATTCTTGCCGGTGGACCAATGTTAACTGGAAAGTATAAGGGCATGGAGGTTAATCTGATCTCGGTCTTTGAAGCTATAGGCAAGGTAAGGAAGGGGGAAATGAGCGAGGAAGAGCTTTCTGAGCTCGAAGCTTGCGCCTGTCCAACCTGTGGGTCCTGTGCAGGAATGTTTACCGCAAACTCTATGAACTGTTTGAGCGAAGCCCTTGGTCTTGCCCTACCCGGGAACGGAACCATACCCGCAGTCTACTCCGATAGAATTCGTCTAGCCAAAGAAACGGGAAAAAAAATCGTCGAGCTTGTGAGAAAAAATCTGACTCCAAAGAAGTTAATAAACAAAAACTCCTTCTTAAACGCTATAGCGGTTGACATGGCGCTTGGTTGCTCAACAAACACTGTCCTTCATCTCTTAGCCATAGCGCATGAGGCAGGCGTTGACCTCTCTTTAAAGGACTTTGACGAGGTATCAAAAAAGACCCCAGTTCTTGCAAAGCTTATTCCTGCTGGTCCGCATAGCGTTACAGACCTACATCATGCAGGGGGCATACCCGCAGTAATGAAGGAGCTTTCAAAGCTTAACTTGATTGACCTCTCGGCAAAGACTGTTTCCGGATTAACTGTAGGAGAAATCATTAAAAAAGCTGAGGTAAGAAACCGAGAGGTGATAAGACCGGTTGAGGATCCCTACTATAATGAGGGTGGGATTGCGGTTCTCTATGGAACGCTTGCACCTAAGGGCTCTGTGGTGAAGACAAGCGCAGTTGTTCCTCAGATGCTCAGGCATTCTGGTCCGGCACGGGTGTTCAATTCCGAGGAGGAAGCCTATTCAGCCATTCTCAGCGGAAAGATAAAACCCGGTGATGTGGTGGTGATAAGGTATGAGGGTCCAAAGGGGGGACCGGGTATGAGGGAGATGCTCTCCCCAACTTCGGCTATCGTTGGCATGGGTCTTTCGGAGTCTGTAGCCCTGGTTACTGATGGTAGGTTTAGCGGAGGCACGCGGGGTGCCTGCGTAGGGCATGTTTCTCCTGAGGCTCAAGAAGGTGGTCCCATTGCCCTGGTTGAGGATGGAGACATCATCGAAATCGATATCCCAGCAAGGAGGATCGACCTTAAGGTGCCTGAAGAGGTCCTTGCTGAGAGAAGAAAAAGATGGAAGCCTCCAAGAAAAAAAATTAGCGGCATCTTGAAAAAGTATCAAGCTTTGGTAAGCTCATCTGATAGAGGAGCCATCGTAGAATGAACCTTTTTTATCACTTAGGAAGTCTCTTTCTTAAGTTCCTTAGCGATTGTGGTGGGATCTTCATCTTTTTCTGGCAGAGCCTTTTAGCTACCTTTAGCAGACCTTTTAGAGCAAGGCTTTTTATCAAACACATGGAATTCATAGGAGTCAAATCTTGGCTTGTAGTGAGCTTAACTGCCCTTTTTTCAGGGATGGTTACAGCCTATCAGGTTCATCATGCTTTGGTTAAGTTTGGTGGGCAGAGCGTGCTTGGGGGTGTAGTAGCCCTCACGCTAACAAGGGAGCTTGGACCGGTTCTTACCGCTATCATGGTGGTAGCAAGGGCTGGCTCAGCCATCACCGCAGAGCTTGGTTCGATGCGCATCACAGAACAGATAGATGCCTTAAAGATGATGGCCGTAAACCCCATTCAATACCTTATAACTCCAAGGCTTTGGGCAGGGGTAATCACTGTTCCACTTCTAACAGCGATGGCCAACCTAATCGGAATAGCTGGGGGATATGTCGTGGGAGTAATGGTCCTTGGTATAGACCACGGTATTTTCATGGCTCGGATGGAAGACATGGTTGAGCTCCAAGACATCATGTCTGGTATCTATAAGTCTATTTTCTTTGGAGCCTTTTTGGTTTCAGTGTGCGGATACAAGGGATATTACGCAAGCGGAGGTGCCGAAGGGGTTGGAAGGGCAACCACTGAAGCAGTGGTCATCTCTTCCGTAGGGATACTTATTTTTGACTACATTCTTACGACGCTATTTTTTTAGGAGAACCTTTGCTTGCGCTTGGAATGACGAAAGGAAAAAGGAGACATGATAACCATTAAAAATCTAAAGAAAAGCTTTAACGGTTTTCAGGTTTTAAGAGGGGTTAATCTGGTAATACCTGAGGGCAAGACTACCTTTATCATGGGGCAGAGTGGAACTGGAAAAAGCGTGCTTCTCAAACATCTTGTAGGCTTGTTAAGCCCTGATGAAGGGGAAATCTGGTTTGAAAACAGGGACCTTACTAAGCTTAGTGAAAAGGAATGGCAGGAGGTCAGAAAAAAGATCGGTTATCTTTTCCAAGAGGGTGCCCTTTTTGATTCCATGACCGTTGGGGAAAATGTGGCTTTCCCTCTTATCGAGCATGCCAAACTACCTGAAAAGGAGATAGAAAGAAAGGTTGATGAACTTTTATCCGCGGTAGGATTGCTTGAGGCTAAGGATAAGTATCCATCCGAGCTTTCAGGTGGCATGAGAAAAAGGGCAGCCTTAGCGAGGACCCTTGCCCTTCATCCTCAAGTGATCCTCTTTGATGAGCCTACAACCGGTCTTGACCCCATCTTGCAGAGGTCTATCCTTGACCTTATCATGGAAGTGAAAAATCGTTTTAACCTAACCTGTGTAATCATAAGCCATGATGTCCCCTTAGCACTACATTATGCGGATCAGATTGCCTTTTTACATGAAGGTGTAATTGCCCAGATAGGTTCACCTGAGGAAATAAGAAATTCGAACCATCCTTTTGTAAGAAAATTTTTAGATTCTGCCCTCATAGATGGGGGCAAAGGAGGTAAGCCATGAAGGATAGAGGAAAAACAGAGGTCAAAGTGGGAATTTTTGTTTTTCTTGGGTTGGTTGCTCTATTTTTTCTTACGGTTAGGCTTGCTCAGGAAGCCTTCACTCCCAAAAACACTTACAAGCTGTATGCAGTCTTTGATTCTGTCTCAGGATTGATCCGTGGAGCAAAGGTTGAAATGGCTGGGGTGCAGATTGGGAAGGTGGGGAACATCGAGCTTACACCTCAGGGAAAGGCTAAGGTTGAGATGAACATATTCCAACAGTATAAAGTTCAAGAAGATGCGGTTGCTGTTGTTCGGACCTTTGGTGTCCTTGGAGATAAGTTTATCGAGATAAGACCTGGCAGCTCAGCAAGGTTTCTTCCTGAAGGTGGGATGATAGCCAAAACTGAGAGCCCTGTTGACCTTGACCAAATCCTTGCAAGCATAGGACCAACGGTAGAGGGTTTAAAGGAGCTGCTTGGCACTAAAGAAGGGCAGGAGAACCTCAAAGCTTTGGTAGCAAACTTCCGGGAGGCAAGCGCAAGCATTAAAAGCATCGCTGAAAAGGTAGAAAAAGGACAGGGAACTCTGGGTAAACTCTTAACCGATGAAAAGCTATACCGCGATTTAACCACGACTGCCGAAAACTTAAAGATCCTTTCGGCAAAGATCGAAAAAGGGGAAGGAACTCTTGGGAAGCTGTTAAAGGATGAGGAGCTTTACAATCATCTCAAGAACACCTCGCAATCCTTAGAAAGAGTAGCTAAAAAGCTTGAAAAAGGGGAGGGAACTCTTGGAAAGCTGATAAACGATGAAGAGCTCTATAAAGACCTGAAAGCCCTATCTAAAGATTTAAGAGCTACCTCTCAAAGCTTACACAACATCGTTGCTAAGATAGAAAGAGGAGAAGGGACGCTCGGTAAGCTGGTTAAAGATGAATCCCTTTATAATGAAGCCAAAAGGACCCTTCGTAGTGTAAACCGCGCCGCAAAAGGAGTTGAAGAGCAAGTTCCTATTACTGTGCTTGGGACGGTTGCCGGAGCGGCTATGAAGTAAACAATATGGTTTATTTACTTTCGGCAAGCGCAGGAAGCGGAAAGACCTATACTCTAGCCTTAAACTATCTCAAAGAACTTGCTAAAAGGATCAACCTCAAATCAATCCAAGGGGAGGGATATCCCCCTCTCCTTTCAAGCATCTTAGTCCTTACCTTTACGAACAAGGCTTCCTTTGAGATGAAAGAGAGAATTTTAACTTTTTTGGAAAAGATTGCCCTCTCTACAGAAAGGGGAGAGGCTTTATCAAGAGAAACCGGTCTTTCACCGGAATTGGCTCAAGAACTTTTGAACCACCTTTTTCTTTACTATCATAAGCTACAGGTAAGCACCATAGACAGCTATCTTTATCGGCTTTTTCGAGGTTTAGCCTACGAGCTTGAGCTACCCTCTCAGTTATCGGTTGAAAAAAACCTGTCAGAAGAATTCTTGGAGATGGCTCTTTTAAATTTTTATTCCCGGGCAAAGGAAAATGAAAAGCTTTTCTCCTTGCTTTTCGAACTTATAAACTTTATCCTTGAAGAAGAGGAAAAGGGGACGATTAACCTTAAATCGAGGCTAATAAAAAGTCTAAAAAACTATATAGAGCAGCAAGTCCGAGGGGAAGAGGTTGAACTAAACTCTTCATCCGAGGATATACCCGATAAGCTACCTTATAAAAGAGCTTTCCTTTACTACAGTCTACTTCAAGAGCTTAAACAGGACTTAGAGCGGATTCTCCTATCTCATCGCAAGGTCTACATGGGATTTTGGAAGGAAAAGCTGAAAAGGTATCTTTCAGATGAGGGCTTACTTCCCTGGATTTACTTTAAGCTTGGTAGGGTTGAGTGTTTGATAAAGGATGAATCCCAGGACACAGATGTTCTGCACTATCATAATCTAAGTCCAATATTTGAAAATCTATTGGCTGAGGGGCATCCGATCTACCTTGCCTGGGACCCAAAGCAGTCTATTTATCGCTGGCGCGGAGCAGACCCAGATTACCTTTTTTCCTGGAAAGCCTCCTTGGTTGAAAAGGGCTACAAAGTTTGCGAGCAAAAGCTTGATAAAAACTATCGAAGCTGTAAGAACATCGTAAAATTCAACAATGCCCTTTTTTCCCCGTTGAAAACAGACAGGGTTGATAGTTTAATTTTCCCTTTACTTAAGGCTTATTCAGGTCTCGAACCTAAAGACAAAAACAATAAACCCCCAAAAGAAGTAGAAGAATTTTTCTTTAGCTCCTTTGCCCCGCTTTTTTGTGAAAAACTAAGAGAAATGTTTAAAGACCTTGAGCAAACCTGTGAAAATAATTACAACGGGAAGGTTGTTATATATTATTTGAAAGTGAAAGACGGCAAAAGTTTGCCTAAGGATAAAATTCATGAAGTAATAAAAGACTTTTTAGAAGAGGTCAAGGCTAAAGATGAAGCCTCAGAAAAACAGTATGATACAGCGGTTCTTCTTTTTAAGAATGTTGCCCTTTCCGAGCTTTATCAATTTTTATGGGAAAAGGGCTTTAGCGTAACCTCAAAAGAGATAGCCAAGCTCAATAAGTCTCCCGTTGTTCATGGTCTTCTCGGTTATCTTGAGCTCCTTCTTGATGAAAATAATGAGTTAGCTTTAGCTAAGGTCTTAACCAACATCTTCCCCGAGATAGGAAGAGAAATTTTAGTAAGCTATGCACGGCTAAAATCTTTCCAGAAGTGCTCGCGGGGTGATTCCGAAACGAAAGCCGAGAACTCTACCCCTACTCTATGGGATTACCTTAAGTCTTCGCATACTGAATTTTTTGAAAAAAACATCCTTAAGCCTCTGCAAAAAGGGAAGCTTCTAACTTCTTACGATTTTCTACAGCATCTATGGAAAGACTTGAGTCTTTCTAAAAAATTTCCTGATGAAAAGCCATTTTTTTACACCCTTCTTTCCTTAATTATATCCAAGCAGAAGGAGGGCCATAGTCTTCAAAGCCTACTTTTATTTTTAATCAAGGAAGTTAAGGGAAGAAGTCCAAGCCTTTCAGAAAAGGCTGAAGTAAACCTAATGACCATCCACAGCGCAAAGGGGCTAGAGTTTGATAATGTAATAAGCGTTCTTGACTATCCAAACCCTACAGGAAGTGGGAAAGAAAGCTTCCCTCTTCGGCTTCAAACAGGAATTGGCTTCTTTTTTGGAAAAAAAACTGAATTAAACGACCTCTCCGAGTGGGGAGCCTACCTTGAGGAAAGGGCAAAGGAATTCATGGAGATGATCAACCTTATGTATGTCACCTTTACTCGAGCCAAAAGGAACCTCTTCGTGATAGTGCCAGTCAAAATGGAAAAGGGAAGATTAGTTGGAGCAAGCTATTCGGCAAAGCTCTTTTGCGAATTAAGGAAGTTAATTCCTATCGAAGATTTACCCTTTATTGAAGAAAGAGGCGAAGTCGCTTTGTCGTAAAGCGAATTCATAAGCCTTAAAATATATCTTTTAAATCTATCTCAAGACCTTCTAAAACTATGGACCTTAGAATATCTCCAACCTTATATTCCTGATGAAGTTTGAACCCCTCTTCTGTCAAGGTATAGAGTTCTATTGTTTTCTTATCTGGGTCGACAATCCAGTATTCTCTCACCGCATGTCTTGCGTATAACGATTTCTTGTAAAACCTATCCTTTTTCTCCGTAGCGGGTGAGAGTATCTCTATTATCAAATCCGGAGCACCTCTTATCTCTTCTTCTTTGATGATGTCTAATCGGTCCTTAGAAATAAAGATTATATCCGGCTGGACTACATCACAACCCTCTTCACCATCTAAAACAACATCTATTGGAGAATAAAAAATCACACCTGAACCAGTTTTTTCAACAAAAAGCTTGATTAAAAAATAAATTTGACCAGAAATTTTCTGATGATATGTAGAAGGTGCTGGGACCATAATAAGGTCTCCGTCAAGGAGTTCATACTGCTTGTTTTCCCAAACGGGAAGGCTTTTATAGTCTTCATAGGTATACTTTATTTTTTGCTTGGGCACGGCAACAGACATTGCTAACACCTCTAAAGAAATTATAAGATTTTTATTCTATTGGTGCAAGCTACTCGGAATTGTTGAAGAAAGGTTAAAAGTTCCCAGAAATCATTAACACAATGGATGGCTGGCAAACTTTTATTCTTATAGGCTATCAAAGGCACGCCCACCGCTTGGCAGAGCTTGGCATCAACCTCAGAATCACCAATATATACAGTCTCTGTGGGCTTAACCTTGAATGCTTCTAAGATGGTAGAGAGGGCACGAGGGTCGTGCTTTGGGTATTCCAAAGCTGTCCTGATGAGATGAAAAAATTCTAAGAGGTTGAAATGCTTAAGAAGAGGTATGGTTGAAGTTGTTCGATTGGTGCAAAGGGCAACATAAAAACGCTCCTTAGCCCACCTTAAAAAATCGTATAACCCTGGTTCAGGCTTAAGATAGGAGAAAAATTGACTATAAGGTAAAGAGCGTCCTATCTCTTTAAGTCGTTCATAAAGATTCATATCTCCGTTTGCTAAATACCTTAGGCATTCGTCAACGGAGTGCATGTGGACAAATTTAAGGTCTTCCTCTTTCAATGGAGGTCTTCCTACCCTTTCAAGAATAGCGTTGTAGTAAGCTCTGTTAGCCTCTAAGGAATCAAAAAGAACTCCATCACAATCAAGGACGATAAGCCTTGGCTTCTCAAGGTTCATCATCAACTTTTTCTTTCCAAAATAAAATCCGCAATAAAATTTAGGGCAGACTTGGCTTGGCTATCCTTAAAAATGTTTAAGGCAGATTTAGCTTTTTTCAACAGCTCTTCTGCCTTAAGCCTTGCTAAAGAAAAACCTTGAGCCTCCTCAATCAGCTCTCTTGCCCGAATAAAATCATCTTTTGTGGGATTAGGCTTGGTAAAAAGCTCCTTTAGCTCCCTTTGGTCCTCATCTTTTGCCGAACGTAAAGCCAGGATGACAGGAAGGGTAATCTTCCCTTCAAAGAAATCTCTGCCGAGGTCTTTTCCTGTTTCTTCGCTTATCCAGTCAAGAAGGTCATCGATTATCTGGAAAGCAAGACCAAGGTCGCAACCAAAAGAGCTTAGAACTCTTTGTTCCTCTGAGCTTGCCTGAGAAACTATGGCTCCAACTTCACAGCAAGCCGACATAAGGACTGCGGTTTTTCTGTAGATAACTTCAAAGTAGTCCTCTTCGCTCATGCTGAGCTTATCAAAATTTAAGAGCTGAAGCACTTCCCCTTCGCTCATCAGCAGAGTGGTCTTGGTTATCACATCCATAGCTTGATGGTTGCTTAGTTCGCTTGCTATCCTTAAGGCTTTAGCGTAGAGATAATCGCCAACGAGAATGGTTGCCTGATTACCCCAAAGGGTTCGTGCTGCCCTTCTTCCTCGCCTAAACTCAGCAGAATCTACTACATCATCATGAAGAAGGGTGGCCGTATGCAGGTATTCAAAAAGGAGGGAAGTTCGGTAGAGGTTAAAAGAAAAGTCTTTTTTTGAAGAATTTTGGCAGACCTTTGCGCTTAGCACAAAAAGAAGGGGTCTTATTCTTTTCCCACCAGCAAAAAGAATATACTCGCTAACCTGATTTATAAAATCATTCTGAGAAACCCTCTCCTCTTGCAAGGCTTTTTCAATCTTATTAAGCTCTTCCTTGATGTAGGCTTTGATTTTTTCTTTCTCAAAAAGATAAAACATCAGCTACCTCCGCCTTCTAACTTAAACTGGATAGGAAGCTTTATCAACACTATTTGCTTTGGGCGGGGAAAATGTTTGCTTGCCTTTTTTACGGCGTTAACTGCTGATTTATCAAGGACTTCAAAGCCAGAGCTCTTAAGGACCTTTATTTCCTCAACCTCCCCTGTTGGGGTTAGTCTAAAGAAGAGTAAAACTTCCCCTTCCCAGCCCATCCGCCGAGCAAGGTAAGGATATTCCAAATGCTCACGAACAAGCTTTGAAATTATAGAAAATTGAGCCTCGTCAACCTTTCCTAAGGGCTCGCTTCTTGTTGTCATAGCCCCTTTCATCATATCCCCTTCCTTTAAAGTATGGTCAGCTGAAAAAGAGCTCTTACTAACCCCCTCAGACCTTGAGCTAAGCGATATTCCTTCTTTGTTTGCCGTGATCAAGGCTTCACTTACTTGATTTTTAGTGTCTACAGAAGTTTGAGTTTCGAGCGTTACCTCTTTAAAACCCTCTTTCAAGGGTGGTTCGGCTTTAGAAATTAAATCTTGATTAGGGTTAAATCTTTGCGGAAAAGGTCTTTTAGCCGGGTGATTTTCTGGTTGATTGTCCCTCAACCTTTGGTCTTTGTGGACAAAAAAGGCAACATCCCTTAAGTGGACCGTGATTAAATCTCTTTGCAACCTGCTTATCTGTTCTTGAGAGCGATAGAGAGGAATAAAAAGAAAAAAGAATAAAAGAAAATGCACAATCAATGAAAGAATAAAAGACCTAATGTTTAACCGAACTAAGATAAAAAAGTGCGAGGGCATGTCTTTAGAATAACACAATTACACCAAATTTCACATGTAAAGGTTGTCTAACTCACTCTATCCTGCCAAGCTTCTTTTTCTTGTCCTGCCAAGGGTAACGAGGATTAACTTACGGAACTTAGATACCTTCCTGCCTGGATGGTAAAAAGAACCTGAGGGAACCAAAGTAAAGCTCAGGGGACGAAGAGGAGCGTAAATCAGCCCTCATTAAAATTGACATAAGTGCAAAGAAAAATAGAATTAAAGATGGATCGATGTCTGCGGGTTTGCAACATGGCTTAAAAGGTTATAATAGTCATAGTTTAGAAATTAAACAAAGGGGGTTGCTATGATCATCATTCTTGAGCCTTACATCACCAAAGAAAGCAAAGAATTTAAAGACCTTATGGAATATCTTAAACGATTTCCTCACTTGCAGGTCAAAGTTATGGAGCATCAAGGGGTTACAAGAAATCTCATCGAGGTGCATTTGATTGGGGAGGATTATATGGTTCCCTTGGAAGAGGTTGAAAACTTGCCCGGTGTGGAAAAAGCCATAAAGGTCACGGCTAAATATAGACTTATCGGCAGACACGGAGCTCTTGCCGATTTTGGGTTCGAGTATGCTGGGCTCACCTTTAACCAAGATAGCTTTCATATCTTTGCCGGTCAATGCGCCGTTGACACCTATGAAAACGCTGAAGCAACCTTTAGAGCGCTAAAGGATAATGGGGTTTGTTGCGCAAGAATGGGTGCCTACAAGCCAAGGACCTCGCCCTACGACTTTCAGGGGCACGGCAAAGAATGTTTACCCTGGTTGTTTGAGCTTGCAGGGAAGTATGGCATCAAGGTTTTGGTTATGGAGGTTCTTGCCCCCCATCATATAGAAGAGATCAAAGAATCCTTAGAGTTGGCTGGCAATCCTTGCGGGGTCATTCTGCAGATCGGCACAAGAAATGCCCAAAACTTTGAACTCCTAAAGGCAGTTGGTAGACAACAGGAATTCCCAGTCCTTTACAAGAGGGGCTATGGCTTAGCCCTTGAGGAAAGCCTTAACGCTGCTGAATACATTGCCTCAGAGGGGAACACCAAAATCATCTTCTGTCTACGGGGGGTAAGGACTCATCTTGGTGATCCGCATAGGAATTTGACAGACTTTGCCCATGTGCCAGTTGTGAAAAGGCTTACAAGACTACCTGTCTGCATTGACCCTTCTCATCCTATTGGTTCTAAAGTCAAAGCACCAGACGGTATAAGGGACATCTATCATGTTTCTGCTCAAGGGGTTATTGCTGGGGCAAACGCCATTCTTGTTGAGTTCCATCCTCAACCAGAAAAAGCTCTCTGCGACGGACCTCAAAGCCTCCCCCTTTCTGAGCTCCCTCTATACCTTGAATACATCTATAAGGTCCGAGAGACCTACTTAGAGCTTAAAAGACTTGTAAACGAGAAAGCAAGCACATAAAAATTAAGGAGGCTTTCATGAAGGTTAGTCCTTACATCTTTAGGGAATATGACATCCGGGGAAAAGTTGGGTTTGATTTCACCGAAGATGTGGTTTTTGCTATAGGAAAGGCTTATGGAACAACCGTAAGAAGGCTTGGCGGTAAAAGGGTAGTTTGCGGTCGAGACGGTAGGCTTTCAAGCCCAAGTCTTCAGCAGGCCTTGATAGATGGAATAAGGTCAACCGGTATCTCAGTCGTTGATATCGGCGTTACTCCAACTCCTGTTATGTATTTTTCTCTGTTTAGGCTTGAAAACATTGACGGAGGAATACAGGTTACGGGGTCTCACAACCCGCCAGAGTTTAACGGTCTAAAGATTTGCGTAGGAAAAGACACCATCTACGGCGAAAAAATTAAGGACCTTTACCGGCTTATCGAAAAACAAGATTTTGAAGAAGGTCAAGGGGCTTTGGAGAAGCTAAACATCCTTGATGATTACCTAAACTATCTTAGGAAAAACATAAACATCTCTCGTCCCCTAAGGGTTGCGCTTGATGCAGGGCATGGAGTTTGTTCCTTGACGGCACCAAAGGTCTTCAACAATCTTGGTTGTCAAGTCTTCCCACTTTTTTGTGAAGTTGACGGAACCTTTCCCGTTCATTTCCCTGACCCAGTAGTTCCAGAAAATCTTAAGTATTTGAAAGAGACGGTCTTAAAGGAGGGGTGCGAGGTTGGGTTTGGCTATGATGGAGACGGAGATAGGCTTGGCGTCATAGATGAAAAAGGAAACATCATTTGGGGAGACGAGCTTCTTATCATCTTTGCAAAAGACCTGTTGACAAGGGTGAAGGGGGCAAAGGTCATTGCTGAGGTTAAGTGTTCAAGGGTCCTTTTTCAAAAGATAAAAGAGCTTGGCGGTCATCCCATCATGTGGAAGACAGGACATTCCCTAATAAAGAACAAGATGAAGGAAGAGGGAGCACTCCTTGCCGGCGAGATGAGCGGACATATCTTTTTTGCCGATAGATGGTTTGGGTTTGACGACGGGGTTTATGCAAGCTTAAGGCTAGCTGAAATTTTAAGTCAAGCGGACATCCCCTTATCTCAGTATCTATCTGACCTTCCCGTTAGATATTCCACCCCGGAGATAAGGACCGATTGTCCTGATGAGATAAAGTTTCAAATAGTGGCAGAGCTTGTCCAAATCTTTAAGGAGAAGGGCTTTGAGGTTATAGACATAGATGGTGCTCGGATTGAGTTCCCAGAGGGGTGGGCTTTGGTTAGAGCCTCAAACACTCAGCCTGTCCTTGTCCTCCGGTTTGAGGCTAACTCCCCTGAGTTTCTTGAAAAACTAAAGGAGATGGTTTTTAGCGAGCTCGAAAACGTTAAAAAAAGATATGGAACAAGTTAAGTCCTCTCTTCAAAGTCTTCCCCTACCAAGAAAAATCAAAGAAAATATTCTACGCTTAGAGGTAATAAAGGAAGTTTGGAAAGAAATCGGAGATAAAAGACTTGGGTTCACCTCTCCAGCCTTTATTAAAGATGATTATCTCTTCGTCGAAGGAGAAGAGCATTACCTTCTTCAACAGCTGAGGCTACAGTCCCATCTCCTTTGTAAAAAAATAAATCAGCGTCTAAAGGAGGCTTCTCTTCCCCCAATAAAGGGGATAAAGACGCGTTTAGTGGTTAAGCCTTCTCCTAACTCTTTAGCAAAATGTGTGCGGATCGGAAAGCCAAACCTTTCATCGAAGGACCTGCAAGCCCTGTTAGAGGTTTGTCAATCCTTAAGTGATACCGAGCTAAAAGGTTTGTTCTTAAAGCTTATCAAAACCTTATATGCATAGCCTTTTCCCCTACGCAATCCTTTTCTTATCTTGGCTTGCCTCGGTCCTTTTCTTTATTTCCGGGCTTTACACTCGGCACATAATTGAGAAGACCTTAGATACTGCTCTAAGACTTCAGGCTGTAGGGGTTGAAATAACCTTGAAGAGCTTTTTAAAAAATTTAGATTTAGACTTGCTAAAGGAGAAGAAAAATGTATTTTCCGACCTCCTCTTAAACCCTGAATGGGAAGGCGTGGCTTACATTGCCATCTACAACGACGAAGGTAAGATCCTTCTACACTCAAACCCTGAGCTAATCGGAAGAAAGGTCGAGACAAATCTTGCCTCAACTCATTCCCTACCGAGAAGCTTCTATCAGGATTCCCCGCTTGGGGAAAGGCTCTACATCTTTGAGAACTCTGTTACCCTTAAAGATAAGAAAGCCATTCTAAGGATTGGGTTGCATATCATACCCGTTGAGTCCGCTCTTCTTTATGCTAAAAGACACATCTATTTAGACTTCTTTCTTTCCCTTTTATTCTTCTTCGGAGGAGTCGCTTCCTTTTTCTTAATAAAGAGGCTTTATGCCTTGAAGGAAAAAATAAAGGACCTTGAGCGTTGGCAGTTCATCTCTAAGACCCTTGCCCATGAGATGAAAAATCCTCTTGCGAGCATCAAAGGGTTTGCTCAGTTAAGCTTAAGAAGGGTCGATGATGAAAAGACTAAAAAAGCCCAGAGCTTCATCTTAAAGGAGGCACTTCGCCTTGAGCGCTTGCTTGAAAACTTAAGCTCATACACTCACCCAAAACCCCTTAAGTTAAGCCTCTTTGACCTAAGAGACCTCTTGACCGAGGTCATCGAAACCTTCAACTTTCTTTATCCTTCCGCTGACCTTGCGTTAAATTGTAAAGGAGAAGACTTTAATGTTTACTCAGACAGAGACAAGCTCAAACAAGTTCTCATCAATCTTCTGGAAAACGCCCTTCAGGCAGGAAGCGAAAGGGGTGTTTTAAAGGTTGATGTGGATTTGATGGCTGAAGACAAATCTTATATTATTCGTATAAAAGATTATGGGAAGGGTGTGTCTCAAGGAGAACTAAAGCGAATTTGGGAGCCCTTTTATACTACCAAGGCAAAGGGTATGGGACTTGGTTTGACCATTGTGAAAAGGCTTTGCGAAGAGCTAAACTGTAAAATAGAAATTAGGTCTAAAGAAGGGTCAGGGACTGAGGTATGGCTGAAAATCCCAAGATAGTGGTCGTTGAGGATGATGCCTCCTTTGCAAGCTTTCTTGAGATGGCACTTGAGGAGGCAAATTATCAAGTTTTTGTCTTCTACGACCCAGAGGAAGCCCTCCTTAAGCTACCAGACCTCACACCAAACCTCGTCATCACTGACCTAAGGATGCCAAAGCTTGACGGTATAGCCTTTATAGAGAAGGCAAAGAAGCTTTTGCCCGATACTCCGTTCCTCGTGATCACTGCTTTTGGAAGCATACCCTCTGCGGTTTCAGCCATGAAAGCAGGTGCTGTGGACTACCTGACAAAGCCCTTAGCCTCTCCGGATGAGCTTTTAGAAAAGGTTAAAGGCTACATAAAGGTAAAAAGCCCGGCGCCATCCGAGGACCTGCCACCCCTTGAAGTGATCTTTGCCGGTATGGAAGAGCTTTACGAAAAGTTGCTTGAGGTGGCAAAGACTGACGCAACCATCTGTCTCCTTGGTGAAACGGGCACAGGAAAGAGCTTAATAGCCAAGGTCATACATAAGCTAAGCGGACGGGAAGGACCTTTTGTGGAGATAAACTGTGCAGCCTTGCCAGAAAATTTAGTTGAAGCTGAACTTTTTGGATACGAGAAGGGAGCTTTCACCGGAGCCGTTAAGGCAAAGCCTGGCAAGTTTGAGCTTGCTCGGGGAGGAACCCTTTTCCTTGACGAGGTTTCAGAGATGAGCCTTCCGGTTCAAGCTAAATTTCTAAAGGTTTTACAGGATAGAACTTTTGAAAGACTTGGCGGGCTAAAGCCCTTAAAAACCGATGCCAGGTTCATCACCGCAAGTAATAGGGATTTAAAAGAGCTTGTCCGGCAGGGACGCTTTCGCGAGGACTTATACTACCGCATAAACATCTTTTCCTTTTACCTTCCTCCCCTACGAGAAAGGCAAAAAGCCTTAGAAAGGATCGTCCCATACCTCATTGAGAAGCTTTCAAAGAAGCATGGAAAACCACTTCGAACCTTGAGCAAAAGCTCTTGGGAAAGACTAAAAAATTATCCCTTCCCAGGGAACATAAGGGAGCTTGAAAATCTTCTTGAAAGAGCAATAGTTTTAAGCAAAGGAGACTTTATTGAGGTTGAAGTTCCAAGCGCTGAAGAAAAGTCTTACTCATCGTCTTCCCCTTCCCAAGAAGACTTGCGAATAAAAGAACTTGAGAAAAAAGCCATTCTCAAAGCCCTTGAGGTTGCCAAAGGAAACAAATCTCAAGCGGCAAAGCTCCTTGGCATCTCTTTGAAAACGCTTTACAACAAGCTTAAAGAGCTTAACCTCAGGGATTGATCATTCCCATATGGGTCTGTAAGGGGGAACAGGACTCCTGAAGAGGAATAGATTGCCGGTTCTTAGGTTTCTTACATGCCGGGCCATAAAGATTATACCAAGCTTTTTATAATAAGTTTTTGCACCTGTCACCTCAACCAGGTCTCCTTCTTTGAAGTCGGGATTTATAAGATAGTAATGTTTTACAGGGCAAAGGAAGACGGAGAAGGATTTTCCTTCCCTTTCGACCTCAAGAACTACAAGCCCTTTTGGAGGAAGATAAACCTTTAAAATCTTACCTTGAAAGGTGACCTCTAAATTTGGGTCATAGGCAGAATTTTCTAAGCAGCAACTTGACTTAGCCCAAAGAGAAGAGTGAAAGATATGAATAACAAGGAAAATAAAAAGTAAAAAGCCCAGACCAAAGCCTTTAGCCTTGGTCTGGGAGGGGCTCATCATTCTACCATCCGCAGTATTTTCTAAACTTGCCAAATCTACCAAGCGGTAACCCTTTATCATGTGCTTTTTTCATTAACTCTACCCGAATTTTAGCAAGCTCCTGCTCTTTCTCAAGGATAGCATCCCAGTTTGGGTTAGGCTGAAGCATGAGGGAACGTGTCTCAAGCCTTAGCTGAGCCTCCCTCTGATAGAGAGGTTGCGCATCCTTACAGAACTCCTGAAGCTTTGCTTGGTCAACTGGGGGAACCATCGGGCCACCCATACCTTTTTTAGCAAAGGCAGGACCAGCAAACAAAGTCCCAATCCCAACCACCAAAGCTAAAGCTTTTTTGTACCTCATAACCCACCTCCTAAGCGTTTTTTATTTTTATTTGCAAATTGCATGCCTATTCTTTATAAAAATTTTCAAAAACCCCCTTACTTCTTGCCTAAGACCTTTCAGAGAATGAGCGTCGTCGCTACTTTAAAATGTCATAATTAGAAGGTATTCACTCTGCAAAAAGGCAATCGCATGCGTGCAAGAATTTGTGCCCAATTTTTGTGAAAGGCGAGCCGCTATAGCTTTGTAATTTTTACAAAAGCCTTTGTAGATTTTTCAAAATTCTTTATACCCTTAAAAAATCCTCTTGACTGAACTTTAGAGAAATCATATTATTAATTTTAGAATAAAATTTAAAGGAGGTTTCCTATGGTAGAGATTAGAAGGATCCTAGTTCCTGTTGATTTTTCGGAGGTAGCGCCTATTTTGGCTAAGTGGGCAAAGGGCTTTGCCAAACAACTTAACGCTAAGATTATTCTCACCTACGTCCTTGAAGACCTATCAACCTATGAAGGGATCTTCGTTGACCTTAAGACCTTAACTGAGCTTGAAAACACCCTTTATGAAGGGGCTAAAAAGTCGATGGAAGACTTTTTGAAGGAACATTTTTCGGACTTTCCAGATGTAGAGCCAGTCCTTGAAAAGGGGGATGTGGTGGAAACAATCCTTAGGGTCGCTCAAGAAAAAGGGGCAGACTTGATCGTTATCGGAACTCACGGAAGAAAGGGTTTAGATAGGATCCTCTTTGGAAGCGTGGCTGAGGGCGTGGTAAAGAATTCACCCATTCCCGTCGTTACCCTAAATCCCTACCGGGCTGGTTATCTAAAGGTAGAAGAGGAAGAAGTAATGTCGGGTTAAGATTTGAGGTAGCCAAGGGGGGTTCTAAAACCCCCTTGGCACCTACTTTAGTCCTTTTAAGATTTTTTCTCCCTCTTTAGCTTCTTGTGTTCCTGGAAAGGTTTTAACTAACTTTTTTAGAACGATCTCTGCTGCCTTTTTATCCTTTAACTGTAAAAAGGCTTCAGCTTGTTTGAGCATGGCTTTCGGTTTAAATGGATTGGGCTCTGGAAGGTCTATCAACTTTTGGTAATAAATAATGGCTTCTTCGTAGTTTTTCTCCTTAAAATAGGTCTCACCCAGCCAGTAGTAAGTCTGCCCAACCCAGCGCCCCTTGGGATATCTCTTCAGATACTCTTCCCAGTAGCTTCTTGCTAAACGATAATCTCCCTTTTGAAAATAAAGATAAGCTTGTTGAAAGAGGTTTTCCTCTTTAAGGTTCTTTGGCACCTCTTGCTGCTTTGCCTTTTCTTGAGGTTTAGGGGTGGACTTTTCAGCATGAAGACCGTTTGTTTGCTTTTCCTTTTGCACCTCTAGTTGTTGAACTACCGTTTGGTTTGAAGTGGCATTCTGAGTAGTGTCATTTTGAATTGCCGTCTCGTTTGAAGGTTGAACAAGGCTCTCAATTCTTTTTAGTCTTAGCTCAAGAGCGGAAACCCTGGTTAACAGGTCCTCTTTTCTACTCTTTTCTTCCCTTTCCTTACCCTCAAGCTTGTAGCTTAGGTCCTCAAGCCTTTCCTGAAGCCTGAGCTGCTCTTTCTTTACTTCTTCAAGGTCGGAAACGATAAGGGACTGCCGTTCTACTATCGCTTTAGTGATCCTGCTTTCAAGGGCTTGTGTGTCGTTTTCAAGCTTTGCCACTCGATTTTCCAGGACGTTTAGCCTGCTTTCAAGGTTTATAAGGCTCACCTTAAGGGTTGATGTATCTTCAACGCAGGCGGAAAGTAAGCTTGAAAGAAGGATCAAGATAAGGTAGCGCTTCATTATCCTGCCTCCGAAGTCAATTTTCGTTTTTTAAATATTCCTCCACCTCTTGAGTTAGGTCAAGGGGTAGGTTAGGCGAATCAAAGCTTATCCTTCCCTCCCCAAGAGCCCGTAAAGTAAGCACTATCAAAGGCAACTCCCTTTTTACCCCCTCTTCCCTGATCTTGAGAAAGAGCTTGTTTTTCTCTCCTTCCTCTTTTTTTAGACCGCTTAGATGCTTTTTCAAGAGGATTCTTTCCGCTTCTTCCCAAAGTGGTAAAAAGTCCGCAGTTCTTATAGGGATGCGCACAAAGGTAAGGGGTGGTCCTTCATCAAGCTCAGGCGTTACTCTATGGATCATCACACCCGTTTCTGCACTCCTTGCGCTGATTAGCTGCCAGATTACCTCTTGCCAAGTCCCCTTAGGTCCTCCTGGCAAAGCTGGATGAAGATTTAATAGAGGAATTTTTTCGCAAAACTCCTTCGATACAATCCACATGTAACCGGCAAGCATCCCAAAATCAACCTCTTCTGGCAAGAGCTTATAGACCTCTTCATGGTATTTTTTTCTCCATTCCTCTAAGTTTGTGTTTTTTAACTCGGGCATAAATTTCTTAGCAGAGAAGGTGATGACCCTTAACCCCATTTCCTCTTTAGCAACGCGGATCAACCTATCCGAAGCCTCGCTCTCCCCAGGGTCTCTACTTACGAAAACATAACCAATCTCTAAGGGCAGAAAGCCCTCTTTAATTTTCCGGTAAGCTATCTCAAGAAGTAGGAGGGCGGCTTCATCCCTTCCCGTAGTAAACCAGCCTATCCTTTTCATCTTCTTCTCCCTATACCCAGGGGTTTGGCAGGAAAAATTCTTGATACTGTGTTAGGGCAAAACGGTCGGTCATGCCAGCAATGTAGTCAGCAACAAGTCGCTCCTTCGGCTCATGAGGTAAGATGCTTTTCATTTTAACGAGATACTCTATCTCCTCAAAGTGTTCCATATAGTATTCAAAAAGTCGATAAAGGATCCCCTTGGCCTTCTCAAGCTCCCTTCGGACAACCTTTGCTTGATAGACCCGTTCAAAAAGAAAATCTCTCAGGACATAAAGGGCTGATAGCTTTTTCTCATCAATTAAGATTTCCTTTCCTCCTGCGGAAAGGGTAGGATAGATTACCGCTTTTACCAAGGTGTCTATCCTTTTGGAATGGGTATCCCCAAGCTCCCTTTTTACCAAATCGGGGAGCTCCTCGTTTGAGATAATACCAGCCCGGATGGCGTCATCTATGTCGTGGTTTACATAGGCTATAATGTCAGAAATCCTAACTACCTCGGCTTCAAGAGTGAGGGGTTTTCGGTCTTTGGTCAAAATCGGACCCTTTCCCTTGGAGTGAGAGACAATCCCGTCCCGGACCTCTAAAGTAAGGTTCAACCCCTTGCCTTCTCTTTCTAAAAGGTCAACCACCCTACCGCTCTGTTCATAATGCCTAAAACCACCCGGGAGGAGCTCGTTTAATACTTCCTCCCCAGCATGCCCAAAGGGAGTATGACCAAGGTCATGCCCAAGGGCTATAGCCTCCGTCAAATCTACATTTAGACGAAGAGCCTTAGCTATAGTTCTTGCGACCTGAGCTGTCTCTAAAGTATGGGTTAACCTTGTGCGAAAATGGTCCCCCCTCGGGGCTAAGAACACCTGGGTCTTGTGCTTTAGCCTGCGGAAGGCTTTAGAGTGAACGATCCTATCTCGGTCCCTTTCAAAACAGGTCCTAATTTCACATTCAGGCTCAGGACGAAGCCTTCCTCGGCTCTCCTTTGCCTTACAAGCATAAGGGGATAGATACCGATATTCCTCCTCTTCCTTGATGGTCCTAATGCTCAAAGAGGGTTTATTCAAGCTCATCCTTATAGTCTTCTACCCTAAACTCAAGGCTCCCGCTAAAGCTATTGATGTAGGGCTCGCAGACAAGGAGAATGGGCTCCCTTTCCATTTGCCTGTTAAAAAGAACCCCTCTCACCTCTCGGAAACCATCCTTAAGCCAAATTTCACAATGTTTTTCCTTAAGAGGCTTGATTTCTCTAACTTCAAACTTCTTTAAAAGCACCATCGGAGGCTCATGACCCATCCCATACGGCGGAAGCTCCCTAAGAGCTAAGAGATTTTCCTCCTCGAGAAACTCAGAAACCCTGCCCTCATAGTCAAGATAGATAAGCTCAAGCTCTTGAGGGACATAGCCCTTTAAGGTTTCTTCCAAATACGATATTAGCTCACCAAGCCTATCCTTTTCTATCTTTAAGCCAAAGGCTAAGGCATGCCCTCCAAGCTGAACAAAAAGGTCCTCCCGTCGGCTTAGAAGGGCTAAAAGGTTTAAGCCCTCTGGGCTTCTTGCTGAACCAACAAGGGTTCCGTTTTTGTCCGCTGTTAGGACTATGGCAGGTTTCCCTGTTTGGCACTTAAGCCTCTGGGCAAGAACCCCAAGATGCCCCTTAGGAAGCCCCTCATCAAAAAGAAGCACAAAGCTTTCTCTTTCTGCCTCTTTCCGCTTTTCTAAAACCCTCTCCCAAAGACTTGCAGAAAGGCTCCTTCTTTCCTCGTTCAAACTGTCTATCTCTTTAAGAAGCAGGCTGATTTTGGTCTCGTCTTTTTCCTTTAAGAAATTGAAAAAAAGCTCTGGGCGACCGAGCCTAAAACAGGAGTTGATCCTTGGGATGATAGAAAGCTGAAGGTCCCTTTCGGTTATCCCATACCGTAGGTCGGAAAGTAAAGCCCTAAGAGCTGGGAAGGATGACCTTTCAAGTTCCCTAAAACCAAAGTAAGTGATAAGCCTATTTTCTCCCACAAGGGGCACCATGTCTGCAAGCGTGGCAAGCCCGGCAATCTCTAAATAGGGTCTTAGCTTAGGAAGCATATCTTTTGTCCCAAAAAAACCCTGTTGAAAGAGATAACTCCTTAGAGCTTTTATGAGCTGAAATACAACCCCTGCTCCGCAAAGATGATAGAGGCTTTCGCATTGACTTCTTTTTCCGGTGATAGTTATCGTCCGGGGAAGGTCCTGAAATTCATGATGGTCGGTGATGATGACATCAAGACCTGCTCCTTTCGCAAGCTCAACCGTCTCTCCGTCCGCTACGCCAACATCGATAGTGATGATAAGACTTACCCCTTGAGCTTTGAAGTAGGAGATAGACTGGGGATGAAAACCGTAGCCCTTGTGTAGCCTGTCTGTAAAATAAACAACAAGGTTTTCTTCAGGCATCAATTTACTTAAAAAGTCGTAGAGGATGAAGGCACCAAGGATCCCGTCTGCGTCAGAATCTGCGTAGAGACCAATCTTTTCGTTTGTGCGCAAAGCAGTCTCTAATCGCTTAACCGCAAGGTCCATGTCTGGAATTAAAAAAGGAGAGGCAAAATCCTCAAGCCTTGGGAAGAGAAACCTGTAGGCTGAATGAAGGTCTTCAAAACCCCTGCGAGCTAAGTAGCTTGCTAAGAAAGGCGAAAGCCCCCCTTCCCTCAAAAAGACTAAATACTTCTCCTTATCAAGTGGGCGCTCAACCCAAACAGGTCTTTTCATCTTGTTAGTAAAAAATATTTTAACATGTTGCAAAGAATTGGAAACATGTTAAAAACAACGAGAAATGTTTGATTTAAGCTTAATTTTTAAAACTTTGAGGAGTTTTTCTAAAGAATATTTATCTTAAATGGAGAAAATTTACCCATGAAAGTCCTTTTGACTGGAGGAGCAGGCTACATCGGTTCCCATGTGCTGAAGCTTCTTTTTAAAGAAGGTTATGAGGTTGCGGTTTTGGACAACCTTTCTACCACCTCAGGAAAAAACCTAAAATGGGGGTTGCATTTTAAGGTAGACCTTTTAGATGAGGAGGCTCTTTTTCAAGTTCTATCTGAGTTTAAGCCCCAAGTGGTCCTGCATTTTGCCGCCTTTATCGTCGTTCCAGAAAGCGTAGAAAAACCCCTTCTTTACTACAAGAACAATGTTTCTGGGACGATACATCTCCTCTCTGCCATGCAAAGGGCTAAGATAAAAAAGTTTCTCTTTTCCTCTTCGGCGGCTGTCTATGGAATCCCTGAGGTTATACCCGTGCCTGAGACAGCACCCCTTAACCCCATAAACCCCTACGGCAGAACAAAGGCTATGGTGGAGCAGATCCTTAAAGATATGGCAGATGCCGACGAGGTCCAGTATGTGTCTTTGCGGTATTTCAACGTTGCTGGTGCTGACCCTGAGGGGGAAGTCGGACCTACCTATAAACAGCCAACCCACTTGATACTAAGGGCTTTGAAGGCGGCAAAAGGGGAGCTTCCTTACCTTGAAATCTACGGCACTGACTATCCCACGAAAGACGGAACCTGCGTAAGGGACTACATCCATGTTATGGACTTAGCTAAAGCTCATCTTTTAGCCTTGAAATTTCTGCTTGAAACCTCAGTATCCGAGGTTTTTAACTGCGGATACGGAAAGGGCTATTCTGTGCGGGAGGTAGTTGAAGTAGCGAAAAAGGTCACAGGCATAGACTTTCCTGTTAAAGAAGGACCAAGGAGACCAGGCGACCCACCGGTGCTCATCGCTAAGGTGGATAAGATAAAAGATATGCTCTCCTTTAAGCCTGAGTATGACGACTTGGAAACTATAATAAGTCATACTTGGCAATGGTTAATAAATAGATCTAAATAAAGACTTCGAGAGCAAGGAGGTAAACGATGGAGAGGGTAAAAGTTTTAGTGGTTGGGGCTGGTCCAGCGGGGATTGCCTGCGGGGTTGAAGCCAAGGAAGAAGGGATAGAGCCGACAGTCATCCTTGAAAAGACAGACCACATCTGCGATACCGTCGTTCGGCTTTACCGCCCCGGAAAAAGGGTTGATGCCGTCTATCGTGGGGTAGATGTAGCTCCCATTGGCAGACTTAGCTTTGAAACGGAAAGCAAAGAAGATTTTTTAAAAAGGATGGAAAGGATTGTGTCTGAATATAAACTTGACATTCGTTTTAATTCGGAGGTCAACTGGATAAGCAAAAAAGGGGAGGTCTTTGAGGTAAATGTTAAGGGAGAGCCTAAGTTTTTAGCCGATTTTGTGGTTGTGGCAATAGGCATTTTTGGTCAGCCGAAAAAACCCGACTATCCCATCCCAAAGGAAGTAAAAGATAAAGTCTTCTTTGAGCCTCCTTCCCTCTGCCCATCCTCTGGAAAGGTTTTAGTGGTTGGAGGAGGGGACACAGCGGCTGAGACCGCAATCTTTCTTTGCAAAAACTGTGAAGTCTATCTTTCCTACCGTAGACCTCAGTTTTTCCGCATAAACCCGGTCAATCTTTCCCAACTTGAAGAAAAAGTCAATGAAGGAAAGATTAAGCTAATGCTTGGGACAGACATTGAGGGTTTGAGCGCTGAAGGAGATAGGGTAAGGGTTCACTTTAAGGATGGCTCAAGCGATGTTTTTGATTTCATCTACTACTGCCTTGGTGGGAGCAGTCCCAAGGGATTTTTGAAGTATATCGGCGTTGAGTTTGACTTGGAAGATAGACCAAAAGTGGATGAACACTTTGAGACAAACATCCCTGGTCTTTTCTTAGCGGGAGATATCGCTGTCCCCAAAGGGAGCATACAGGTTGCTTTCAACACCGCCCACATCATCATCAAAAGGATCAAAGAGCGGATCTCAAAGCAAGGTTGAAGAGTTTAAAGTGTAGACTTAAAATAGAAGATTAACAATAGAAGATAAGCCTGCCGGCGTAGCTCAGCGGTAGAGCAGCGGATTCGTAATCCGCAGGTCGTGGGTTCGATCCCCACCGCCGGCTTTATCGGGTGGCACTATGAAAATAGCCTTAAGCTTTGATATCCATCCTTTAGTCCAAGGGAGAAAACTTGTCCTTGCTGGTATCCCCATTGAGCATGATAAAGGGCTCCTTGGGCATTCAGACGGAGATGTGGTGCTTCATGCCCTAACGGATGCCCTCCTTTCAGCTGGAGGGCTCCCTGACATTGGAACACTTTTTCCAGACACAGACCCAGCCTTCAAGGACAGAGAAAGTAGCTTCTTCCTTCTTGTAGCTCTAAACAAGCTCCATGAAAAGGGATACAAAGTAGACCAGGTAGACCTTACCATTGTTGCTGATGAGCCAAAGCTCTCTCCCTATTATGTAAAGATGAAGAAAAATCTATCACGGCTCCTAAACCTTCCTGAAGATAGAATTTCTCTTAAAGCCCGAACGACTGAAGGTTTAATCTTCCAAAAGGATAAGCCTGGGATCATGTGCTTTGCTTTGGTTGTCCTAACCTCCTTGTAACCCCCCTTGTAAAAAATCACTTCTGTGTTAGCTTAACCACTTAGATAGAAGTTCCGAGTTCTTAGAGTCCTATCCTCTAAGGTCTCGTCTTCTATCAAAACTAACAAGGAGTTAGTGTCATGCGTAAAGTGCAGTTTGGTGATGTAGTTAGCATTCATTTGGTTGGGAAGACGAGCTCGGGTGAGGTGTTTGAGGACACCTATCAGTCTGAGCCCTTTGTGTTCGAGGTTGGCTCGCCGGAGATCATTCCCGGTCTGTCTGAGGCTGTAGTAGGAATGTCCGAGGGAGAAGAAAAGGAAGTGGTCATACCTTCTGATAAAGCCTTCGGTCCAAGAGACCCAAACCTTGTCCGGACAGTGTCAAGGTCAGGGCTTGAGCTTGATGTTGAGCCAGAACCGGGTATGCTTCTTTCCTTGATCCTTGACACTCCCCACGGTGAAATAACCATACCGGCAAGAGTAATCAAGGTAACCGAAGAAGAAATTACCCTTGACTTAAACCCACCCTTAGCCGGAGAAGACCTCTACTGCAGCATTAAGCTCGTCCGAATTCTGAACGAATAATTAAACGGTATGCCAGGGCGACCAAGAGGTCGCCCTTCTAAGGTATTAAATTTCGCAGCCTTTACTTTCGAACTTTTAACTTAATAACAAAAGGTATAGATAAGGCTTGAAAAACAACAGAGCATACCACCATATAAAGCGGAGAGTAATCATAAAGAAAGCCAAGGGAAAAGCTTCCTAAGAACCAAAATCCGCCAAAAAGGGCGTTGAAGATACCGTAGGCAGTCCCTCTCTTTTCCTTTGGAACAAGCTCGGCAATCGCCGCACGGACGATCGATTCTTGAGCCGAAAGACCTATACCCCAGAGGATAACACCAAGGATAACCAAGGGTTTATCACCAAGGATAGAGAGAGGGATAGCCCAAAGAGAAAAAATTAAGGCTAAAAGCAGGACTTTCAGCTTTATTCTGTCATAAAGATAACCCAAGATAAGGGCCGAGATGGCGTCAACCCCCATGGCTAAGGCGTAGAGCAAGGGGATCAAGTTCTTATCAAGGACTTTAGCCTTTTCCCAGTGAAAGCTTATAAGGGCAAAGTCTAAGAACCCAAAGGCAAGAAAGCCCATACCAAAGGCATAGAGCCAAAAATCCCGTGGTAGCCTTTGTTCTAAAACTTGTGCTTGCTTTGTATCGGCTTCAAACTTTGCTGGGACTGCAAAGAGAAGTCGGGCGATAAAAAGAAATGTTAGAGCTAAAAGGGCTGGTGCTAAAAGGACGGAAAAAACCTCTTTGTAGCCAAAGCCAAGGTAAAAAACTAAAAATACAATGAGGGGTCCGACCAAGGCTCCGGCTTGGTCTAAAGCCTCATGCAACCCAAAGCCAATTCCCCGTCCTATCTTTTTTGTGGCGTAGGAAAGAAAGGTATCCCTTGCTGGAACCCTTAAAGCCTTGCCAAACCTTTCTAAAATGATGAGCATCAAGGCTATCTGCCAGGTTGAGGCTAAGGCTAAGGCTGGGATGGCTAAAAGGTTTAAGCCGTAGCCAAGGATGGTAAAAAGCCAGTATCTTTTAGTGCGGTCTGCAAGGTAGCCTGAAATAAGCCTTAAGGCATACCCAACAAATTCACCAAACCCTACGGCGAAGCCAACCGCCGATGCGGTTGCTCCAAGGTATAGAAGGTATGGTCCAGTGATGCTTCGCGCCGCCTCATAGGTCATGTCCCCAAAGAGGCTAACCAAACCAAGGAGGAGGACAAAGCATAGGGCTTTTTTGACTTGGGGATCCTTGTAGAATTTAAAAAACATTTATTTCAATCCATCTTATTTCATGATGAGGACGGAGCAGTGGGCTCTTTCTACTACCTTGTCTGCAGTGCTCCCTAAAATCCTTCTTCTTAAGTAAGAATATTTGCTTGGACCTAAGATGATGAGGTCTATCCCCAGCTCTTCTGCAGTATGAAGGATTACCTCAGCCGGTTTACCAAAGCGGAGGAGGGTTTGGACCTTAAGGTCCTTCCCCTTCACAAGCCTTTCCACATCGCTTAGCACATCAGCGTAGTATTTCTTTGCCTGCTCCTTTGCCTCTTCAACCTCGGATACGGTCTCAGCATACTCTGGGATGCTTGCCACAGAGAGAACAATGACCTCAGCCTTTAGCTCCTCAGCAAGGTGTAGCCCCTTTTCCAAGGCTAAAAGCGAGCCCTCATAGCCATCATAACCGATAAGGATCTTTTTAAACATGTCTTACCCCCTATGTTCGGTCTTCTTCTCAAACCTGTCAAGGTCTTCCTTTCGTGGATAGAAAAAGCTTTGGGCAATGAGCGTTGGGATGATGGCAGTAAGGATAATTACCACAACGAGGAGAGAATACTGGGTTTTATCAATTATTCCATTTCTTAAACCATAGAGTGCGGAGATGGTTCCAAAAGTTAGTCCAGTGCTCATAAGCAGGGTGTTATAAATGTTTATTCTTGGAGTAAACTTAAATAACATCCCTGCGGGATAAAGCCCCAGGAATTTGCTTATCGTTTTGGCTAAGAAGAGAACGACCAAGACTCCCAGGCTTCCTAAAACTGCCTTTAGGTCAACGAGGCTTCCTGCCTTTAAGAAGTAAAAGGGTGTAAGAAGGGCGATGGTTGCTGCTCTTAAGCGCTTAACAAGCTCCCTGTTTTCTAAGAAAAGGTTTGCCAAAACCGCCCCTACGAGATAGGCTGGAAGAACGGCTTCGCTCCCTCCTTTAACCGCAAGGAACGCAAGGGCGCAGAGGATAACAAAGATAAACTTGACTTCTGGCTCGCTTGGATGGTTTTTAACCAGGGCAAAGTATCTTTTCGTAATCGGTGGAAGGATAAAAAGGACTACTGCAGTGACGGCAGCAAAGAGCCAAAAGTAAAAGCCGATTTCAGCAAAAAGTAATCCAAGGGCAATGACTGTTCCAAGGTCCGTAACAAAGCAGGCAGCTAAAATGAGCTTCCCAAGTGGTCTTTCATTAAGCCCGCTCTCTATCATCACCGCATAGACAACGGCAACTGAGGTAGTAGAAAGGGCGACCCCTGCAAGTTGAGCCTGCCTTAAGTCCCACCCAAGAAGAAACTGACTAACAACCCAACCACCTAAAAAGGGGGCAAAAAAGCTTATAAAGCCCAACACTAAAGACTCTTTCCAGTAGGCTTTTATAACTTCAGACTCAAGCTCTGCCCCCGCAAGGAAGGTAAGGATGACAGCGCCGAAGCTTGCTAAGAAGTTTACCCAGGGGGTGACCTCAGGGTGAATGGTGTTTCCGGCAACGATGCCAACTATGAGCTCTATAAGAGCAGCTGAGATGGCTAACCTAAAGGAGATGAAGCTTGAGACTAAGGCTAAGGTGAACCAGATTAATGCTTGTAGCCAGAGCTCTTCCATCGCCTACCTCCCAAAGCAAATTTTAACATTGTACCTTTTTTGAAGGTAGGCGTCATCAGCCCTGGCCTAAAAGTTTGAACCAGAGCGATTAACGGGGGACGCCATCCCCTTTGAATTAAAATTAACCCAAGTTGATAAACTGTCAATAGATAGAGCGCTGTTCAAAAATGTTTTTGTGTAAACCCTCCCGGTGTCAGCCCGAGCCTCTTTTTTCGTCACTCTGAGGCGTCAGCCGAGGGGTCTCCTCATGAAGCGTCATCACGAACGAAGCAAGGGATCCTTTCGGAACTTTCGTGCCGAGGGAAGACATGGATGGGCTGTCACCCGAGCCGTAAGGCAAGGGGTCTCCCTCTAAGACGTCGCCCCGAACGAAGTGATGGATACCTCATTATCGCTCTGCAGGACAAAGTAGGGGGACTTTTTAAACAGCCCCAAGCATTTTGTGAAAAAGTGTAAAACAGGTTGAAAGTTGTTGAATAACCCCTTTTTTTAAAGTAAAATTTACTTGCCAAGTTGCTTGTGGTTTTTGATAAAGACCCCTTGCTTCGCTCGGGGTGGAAGCCTTTTTCTATGTTGTCCCGAGCTTAACGAGGGAGCCCTTTGTTCGGGGGGACAAATAAAGGTTCAGGGTGATAAGTAGGATAGGCTTAAGGTGACAAAAAGGAAAGGTTTCAAGACTCAATAAAACAAAAGGAGTTAAGGATGGGCTTTCAGGATAAGCCAAAAAGGATTGTTCTTGCCTACTCTGGGGGGCTTGATACTTCGGTCATTCTTCACTGGCTCATCGAGACTTATTCAGCCGAAGTAATCGCTTTTATCGCAGACCTTGGTCAAAAGGAAGACTGGGAAGAGGTTAGGAGGAGAGCCTTAGCTGTTGGGGCAAAAGATGTAGTCATCCTTGATTTGAAAGAAGAATTTGTGAAAGATTATGTCTTCTTTGCCATAAAGGCTAACGCAAGGTATGAAGATTGGTATTTGATGGGAACATCCCTTGCAAGACCACTTATTGCCAAAGCCCAAGTTGAAGTAGCAAAGAAATTTGGAGCTGATGCCGTAGCCCATGGAGCAACCGGGAAAGGAAATGACCAGGTTCGGTTTGAGCTCACCTACCAAGCCCTTGCCCCAGACTTAAAAGTGATTGCCCCTTGGAGGATATGGAATTTCAAGGGAAGAAGCGACCTCATCCGCTATGCTCAAGAGAAAAACATCCCCGTTCCTGTAACTCCAGAGAAACCTTACAGCATAGACGCAAACCTCTTTCATGTAAGCTATGAGGGCGGGCTCCTTGAAGACCTTTGGCAAGAACCACCAGATGACATGTTTATTCTGACCGTGTCTCCTGAAAAAGCCCCTGACAAACCCGAGTATGTTGAGATAACTTTTGAGAGAGGGGAGCCTATCGCCATAAACGGAGAGGAGCTAAGCCCGGCAGAGCTTCTCGCACGGTTAAACGAAATTGGCGGAAGACACGGAATCGGACGGGTAGACATGGTGGAAAACCGCTTTGTCGGGATAAAAAGCAGAGGCATATACGAAACACCAGGGGGAACAATTCTTCACATTGCTCATCGGGCTTTAGAGCAGATAACTCTTGACAGAGAGGTTATGCGGCTAAAGGATCAACTCATGCCAAAGATAGCAGAGCTTATATACTATGGCTTCTGGTTTAGTCCGGAGTTCTTGGCGCTAAAGACCTTCGTTGAGCACACCCAAGAGAGGGTTTCCGGAGTAGTAAGGTTAAAACTTTATAAAGGAAACTGTATACCCGTTGGAAGAAAAAGCGATAATAGCCTCTACAAGCCCTCCCTTGCAAGCTTTGACGAAGCTGGCGGATACGACCAAAGGGATGCAGAAGGCTTTATAAGACTACAAGCCCTAAGGCTTAAAAACTACTTTTACAGGGAGGTATAAAGATGAAGATATTCGTTGATACGGCAAAGATTGAAGAAATTAGAAAGGTTAAAGAATGGGGGCTTCTTGACGGGGTAACAACTAACCCTACCCTTCTTTCTCAAACGGGAAAACCTTGGAAAGAAGCAGCCCTTGAAATCCTGAAGGAAGTCCCAGACAAACCTGTCTCCCTTGAAGTCATCGCTACAGACGCAGAGGGCATGATAAAAGAGGCAAGGGCTCTTGCTAAAATGGGAGACAATGTAGTGATAAAGATACCTTTTACAACTGAGGGACTAAAGGCTATAAAGGCTCTTTCCGCAGAAGGAATTAAAACCAATGTAACCCTTGTCTTTTCTTCTCTTCAAGCACTTGTTGCAGGAAAGCTTGGGGCAACCTATGTTTCTCCCTTCCTTGGAAGGGTTGATGATATAGGGTATGATGGGATGCTTGTTCTTGAAGAAATAGTGCGGGTCTACGATGTCTACGGATTAGAAACCCAGATCATTGCTGCAAGCATAAGGCATGTAGACCATGTTAGAAGATGTGCCCTCCTTGGTGTCCATATTGCAACTATCCCTTTCAAAGTTATCGAGCAGATGCTAAAACATCCTTTAACTGATATCGGGCTTAAAAAGTTCCATGAGGATGCAAACAAAGCTGGGATAAAGATTTTGGATTAAAAACTTAAAGAGGGGGGTCATGAAAATAGGGTTTGTTGGTTTAGGGCTTCTAGGTAGTGCCATGGTAAGGAGGCTCTCATCTCAAGGCGTTCCCCTTACCCTTTGGAATAGAACCTTAGATAAAGCAAAAAACTTCGGTCTACCTTACACTAATACTTTAGCTCAACTCTTTGAAGAGAACGAGGTCGTATTTTTGTGCCTTAGGGATAGCCTTGCCGTAGAAGAGGTATTGAAAGAGGTTGAGCCAAATCTTTCAGGTAAGGTCGTCGTTGATACTACTACTAATTCTTACTTTAAAGTTCTAAAATTTCACGAATTCGTTCAAAATAGGGGAGGTGTTTATCTTGAATGCCCAGTGTTGGGTAGCGTTATCCCTGCAGAACGAGGGGAGTTAACCATACTCGTTAGCGGAGAGGAAAAAGCCTACAAAAAGGTAGAAGGTTTGCTCAACCTCCTTGGAAAGAAGATATTCTACTTTGGAGAGCCTGGCAAAGCAACCAAGGCAAAGCTTATCAATAACTATGTATTAGGGCTCTTTATGGAAGCCATTTCTTCAACCTTGGTTTTAGGCGAAAGAGTTGGCCTTAGCAAAGCTGAGGTCTTAGAAGTCTTGGAAAACGGTGCGGGGAATTCATACCTTCTAAAAGTAAAGAAAGCAAAGCTCTTAGAGGAAGACTTTTCTCCCCATTTCTCAATAAACAACCTTTATAAAGACTTAAACTACGCTGAGGAGCTCTTCAAAAGCTACAATGGTATAGCCTTGGAAGGGAGCGTAGTAAGAGAGGTCTACAAGCTTTGCGTTGCTATGGGGCTTGGGGAAGAGGATATCTCGGCAGTCTACGAAGCTCTAAAAAGGTTAGTTCAAGCCCCCGTAGCTATGAAGTCCTGAAAGGAGAAAATTAACCCCAAAGTAGGTAAAGAGAACAGAAATAAAGCCGATTACATTCAGCCAAGCTATCTTTTTTCCGCTCCAGCCTCTGATTATTCTAGCATGGATCCCGCCTGCATAGATTAGCCAAGTTATGAAAGACCAGGTTTCCTTTGGGTCCCAGCTCCAGTAGCTACCCCAGGCCTGGTCTGCCCAGATGGCTCCAGTTATTATCCCAAGGCTTAGCCAGAAAAAGCCAAAGAGCATGCTACGGTAGATAAAGCTTTCAAGGACGTTTTTTTCAGGCAGATACTGTTTTAAAGTTTGATTGTTGCTGAGAAGATAAAAGATAGCCACGGCAAAAGCTACAGCAAAGGCACCGTATCCAAGGAAGCAGGTGATGACATGAGCGATGAGCCAGTTGCTCTTCAAAGCTGGGATCAAGGGTTTGATCGTGGAATCAGCAACAAAGGTAGCAAAGGCCATGATCAGAGAATTTAGTATAAAAACTAAGCTTCCGAAGATCCTCCTTTGTAAGCGAAGCTCCCAAAAAAGATAAAACCCTGCAACGCAAAGCCCAAAGAACACAAGAGATTCGTAGAGATTGGAGAGAGGGACATATCCAAAGCCAGCTTGATTGGTCTGTATCCAGCGGACGATAAAGGCATAAAAGTTAGCGATAAACCCAGCCCAGGCTATGACAGAACCAAAAAAACCTCCTTTTTCCCATTTGAATATCCAATGAATTAAGTAGACCACACCGGCGAAAAGATAGATAAAAGTTACCAAACTAAATATCAGGGAATTGTCGGGAAGCAAGGTCTTTTCTTTAAAAGCTAAAAGAAGATATAAAATTCCAGATAAAATTAATCCTAACACAGGCTCTTTAGCCAACCTCATAAAACCTCCTTTAAAGACTTTAAAATCAAATTTACTCTAATCTTTTTGTTTAGCAAGAACATCATTTTCTTTGTCTTTAAGAGCCTAAGGGATGGACACTTAAAGAGAAGCCCCCTCACTACGGATTAGTTTATACTAACTGGCACTATGCTATTTTATGGGTATAATTAGTTTTTTACTAATCTTACCTAAGGAGGATGGGAAATGAAGTTTCTCAGCAAGAGATATCTTTTCACTCCTGGGCCTGTGCCCGTTGCCCCTCAAGTCCTTTTAACTCAAGCTCAGCCCATGACTCATCATCGCTTGCCAGAGTTTTCAGAAATTTTGAAAGAAATCCGCTCCGGGCTTCAATATCTATTCCAAACAAAAGAAAGGGTTTACTTTTTTGCCTCGTCAGGAACAGGAGCCATGGAGGCTGCTATAACAAATCTTTTCTCTCCCGGGGATAAGGTCATCGTCGTTGAAGGGGGTAAGTTTGGCGAAAGATGGAGAGAGCTTGCCGAAACCTTCGGTCTAAACCCAATTACCATAAAGGTTCCCTGGGGAAAAGCCGTTGACCCTTCCGATGTCGAAAAAGCTTTAAAAGAGAACCCTTCGGCAAAGGCAATACTTGTTCAAGCCTGCGAAACCTCAACGGGAGTTAAACATCCCGTTCCTGACCTTGCAAACCTCTGTAAAGAAAGAGAGACAATTCTTGTCGTTGATGGAATAACTGCGGTGGGCGTATATCCTCTTCCCATGGATGAGCTTGGGATAGATGTTTTGATCACAGGGTCGCAAAAGGCTTTAAGCCTCCCTCCGGGGCTTTCTTTCATTGCCCTCTCTCAAAAGGCAAGGGAGCTTGCTAAGAGCTCAAAGCTTCCAAAATACTACTTCAGCTTAGCGAAAGAAGATAAAGCCTATGATAAAGACACAACAGCTTTTACCCCTGCAGTGAGCCTCCTTATTGCCTTAAGGGAGATGCTAAACCGGATCAAAGAGCTTACCCTTGAGAGGCTCTTTGCCCATTACCAAGCCATTAGCTCTGCCTGTAGAAAAGCCGTCTCAGCCCTTGGGTTATCACTTTTTCCTGATGTCCCCTCAGAGTCTTTAACGGTAATAAAGGCTCCTGAGGGCTTGCCAACCGGAGATTTTCTAAAATTCGTGCGAGATAAGTGGGGTATAATCTTTGCTGGAGGGCAAGACGCTCTAAAAGGCAAGATCATCCGCATAACCCACATGGGAGACCAGTCTCCCTTTGACCTCCTTATCGCCATCTCAGCCCTTGAGCTTGGGTTAAAACACTTTGGAGTTAAAGTTGAGCTTGGGTTTGGAGTTAAGACGGCAGAAGAAGAGCTTTACTCCTACTTAGCAAAGTTTTAAGAGTGTTTCTTTCGGACAACTTTAAAGTAAACATAGAGAGCTATGATAACGAGAACCCCTATGATTAATCCGAATGAACCCTTGTGCAAGGCTGATTTTAGGAGCTCTTCGTTTTTGCCAAAGTAGTATCCGCAGAGGGCAAGGAAGCTACACCAAATTAAGGCACCAAGGGTAGTGTAAAGACTGAAAAGAAACATAGCCATCCTTGCTAAGCCTGCAGGGATAGAGATCACATGCCTTGTTCCGGGAAGGAGCCTCCCCACGAAGGTGCTGATGTGCCCATGATTACCCCAAAAATGTTCAACCTTTTTGAAACTCTCTTCAGTCAAGAGAAGATACTTCCCATACCTTCTGATAAACCTAAGAAGGGCTGGCCTCCCAAGTTTTAAAGCTAAGTAGTAGTTTGTCAGGGCACCAGCTAAGGAGCCAAAGGTGCCAGCTAAGATTACGCCAACGAGGGAAAGTTTTCCTTGGCTTGCAAGGTAGCCAGCCGGAGGCATGATCACCTCGCTTGGAATGGGAACAAGGGTTGACTCTAAAGCCATAAGAAAGAAAACTCCTGCATAGCCGCTCTTTTCAAAAAGGAGCAGAAAATATTCAACAATGGCTTTAATGTAGACTTCCATTGTCGTTTAACCTCTAAACCGTTTTCTAAAGCGTTTCCCAGTTTCCGCAGTTAGGACAGATCCAAGCAACAGCGCTTGCGCAAACAAACTTCTTTTGCTCAGCCATTAAGCACTCTGCGCATAGAGTAAAGCCACATTTTCGACAAACATAGCAAAGAGGCTTCTCTTCCCCGCAGAACTCACAGGTTGCCTTACCTACCTTTTTCTTTGCTAAGAGTCTTTTGCCCTCTTTAGCCATTCCCTCAATTATAAACTTAACCAAACTTTGTCGCCCCGAGCAAGCCTTCTTGTCGCCTTGAGCGAA
>Ga0209739_100020_pt1 | contig 78463 bp, 87 predicted proteins | sample JossMetagenome_2_FD_184729 | JGI IMG/M metagenome (GOLD analysis project Ga0209739, IMG submission 184729) | Hot spring sediment microbial communities from Joseph's Coat, Yellowstone National Park, USA - JC3_ASED (SPAdes) (version 3) | ecosystem: Environmental > Aquatic > Thermal springs > Hot...
GTCTATTAACTCTCGCAATAGCCTGTAGTAGCCTGTGCTCATAGAGCGGTTTATCCAAGTACATTACTTTGAGGCGTGGACAGTCAAAGCCCGTTATCAACATATCTGTAACTATTAGTATCCTCGGATCTTCTTCCTCCTTAAACTTGTCTTGAATTAGCCTATTTACTTCCTGCCAATCCCTTAACCCATGGCTTCCACGCCACCTACTCAGTAACTCATCGAGGTAGCTCCTAATCTCCTCTTTATCATTATTAGTGTAGATCATTACTACCTCACTCCACTTCCTCGCTCCATCACCATATCTCTTAGTTAAGGCCTCGTCGAGTGCTCTCTTCATTCTAACACAAGCTAGTCTACTGGCAACTACTACCATTGCTTTAAACGTGAAGTTCTCAGTATCCTCCATTATTCTATCCGCTATATACTCGGCGATACGCTTTATTCTCTCTTTGTTTTCTAGGAAAACCTTGATCTTGTTTATCCTCTGCCTTATCTCTCTCTTAGTCACTATTACTGGTTCTTCCTCTTCTTCGACTAAGTCATCTATACTACCGATTTCAACAGCGTTCTTTGCCCAGGTTTCGAGTAGATCTCTTATTTCTTCTGGTGTAACGTTTATTTTTATTCCATTAATTTCCTGAAGAACTTGGTATTTCAATGGAACCGTGTAGCCGTCTCTTATAGAGTCTGAAATGAAATACTTGTGTAAGTACAACTCTCCACGCTCAGGGTACGCAAAGTGCATAAAAGTGTTTCTCTCATAGCTCATAACTGGTGTTCCTGTAAAAGCAAGTCTAATGGCGTTGGGGAGTACTCTATTTACAGTTGCTCCTAGTTCTCCATACTGGCTTCTATGGGCTTCATCTAGGAGTAGTAAGATCTCCTTCTTTACAATGGGATCTAAGTCCATGAACTCCCTGGGCTGGAACTTTTGAATTAAGACAACGTATACTCCTCTCACGATAGTGCCCTTAGTCTCACTCTCCTTGATCTCTCTTAGTATTTTCTTCAATTCCTCGATAGACTCGACTACCTTGATCTCTTCTTGGAAGTAGGGGGCATATAGGTCTTTAATGAAGTCCTCGTATAACTGCTTCTGTAGCTCTCTCCTATCGACTATGAAGAATACTATAGGGTCTCGCTCGATAAACCTCTGGTAGAACTGGTATGCGATGTAGAACATTATGTAGGTTTTACCACTGCCCTGCCAATGCCAGATCAATCCACGCTTTAAGTCGTGTTCTCCTCTAAGGTACCCCCTGATTTTCTTGACTGCTTCTATTGTAGCCCAATATTGGTTGTACCGTGGGACAATCTTTCTCTTCTTGTCGATACCCTTATAGAAGATAAACCATTTAATGAGATCGAGTATTCTCTCTCTTCTCAGTAGATCTATTATATTGTATTCGCCGTTCTCGCTCCTCCACTTATTATGACTCCTCTCTCTACCCCTCCAATCCCCCAGCATTGGCATGTAGACTGAGTCCTCGTCACCAACGTAGACTACTCCCAGCTGGACGTACTTGAATAGCCAGGGGGCCTCCGCCTCATATCTGAGGAGTTGTGCAACCCCCTCTTCAACAGCCCTCTCACCAAGCCTCGATGGATCCTTAGCTTCGATAACAACTAGTGGTATACCATTAACGTAGAGGATGAAGTCTGGTCTTATATCCATGTGCTCTCCGTAAAACTGTACTTCTCTACACACTGTGAAATCATTGTTATCTACATTGTCATAGTCCAGTAGCCAAACCCTAACCTTCTTCTTATCCTCCTCTATGTCTATACCTCTCCTAATATACTCTAGGAATACATGTGGCTCAGTATTCTCGAGTAAATCCTTAACTCTATCGAATACCTTGTCTATTCTATTACTCAACCCCGAAGCATTTAAAGCCTTCTCATTAAGCCTCTTAAAACTCGCCTTAAACAAGTCATCAATGAATATTGACTCACGAACGTACCTTGGGCAATAAGTACTTTCACGCCAACCAAGCTCTTTAAGTCTATCCAGTAAAACCCCTACGATACCTATCTCGCTCAAGCAATCACCTTCTGCTCATCAATGGTTTTGAGAGATATCGTTTTGTCTTCAAGCATTTTCGCCAAGTGACTCACCAACTCTATACTCATTAAGATTATCATCTCTGTTGTAGTTCTTGGAGCGGCCCTGGATGAGGTCCTCCATAGTGAGTAAACTCTGCTAAATGCTCCGCAAGACTCTCAAGGTTCTTTGGGAAATCTTTCGCTTCCTCTACAACCTTTGTTTTAGGAATGAACTCGTCTCTAATTATATAAAGCGAGTTCCTTATGGAAGCCCTCGCGCCTTCAACATCGTTTTCCTCCAACCTAGCATGAGCATCCCACAAGTAACTAACAGCTTTATTAAGAATTGGTTGCTCCAAGCTTAGTGAAAGTAAAGTTGCTTCTATTCTCGGGAAATTCTCAAACACTTTCTGGGCATCATAACCTATAGGCTTAAGTTCAAATGGTAAGAAGGGCTTTCCATCGTAAGCTGTAACAACAATTGTAATCCGATAATTTTCCCCAACATTAATCCGGGTTGCCACGTCCTCAGGTATTACAATACAAGGAAGCCGCTTGTTCAACGGCGTCGAAAAACCTTCGCCGGTTTTTAACACAAGTTCTTTGAATGGTTTAAACCTCCTCACAAGTTTACCGGTTTCATTCCTAAGCTCAACAACATAGCATCTTAGCCCCTTGCCTCTCTTTATGTGAGGGAAAACCCTAGTAAGCTCACCTAAGTCGATATAGTAATATTTTTCCAATGAATCGAATTGTGCACTAGAGCCGACTATGACAGGCATTTAACCCTCCACCACCCTAATCTTACCAGTCAACAACAAATCCATCAAAACCCGCTTAAAACGATCAAGCCTAATCCTCTCCTCATGATACAGCTCAATAGTCCTATCAACGGTAGAGAGAATCTCACCTATCAATTTCTGCTCTTTCAGAGATGGATTTAGAACGGTTAATTCCTCCAAATCCTTTTTAGTGATAGCCTTAAATGTCGATCCTTTGCCTAGGGTCTCTAAACGTTCCTTAATAGATTGGAAGTAATAGAAAAAGAACATATAATTAGTCTGGTTCGGATCGAAACGGATAGCCGCTAGTCCCCTACCTATACATATTCTGTAGGGAGCAATATTAACATCTCCTACGGGAGCTCTGACGGAAATGAGAACATCATTAGACTCGGCGATCTTAATGGGATCAGATGTATACATAACCGGGGAAGGATAAATTCTCCCAAACTCCATTTTACCCTGTAGGAAAGGCATACCTATGCCGTCCTTATTATATGTCTCAGAAGGAGGCGACTGACCCATAATAATTTGTGCTATACGATTTAACTTTACAATTCTCCATTCTTTCGGTATTTTCCCTATTTCTGTTTCCTGGAACTCTGTTTCTCTGTAGAAGACTAGTTTGCCGTTTTCCTCTCTAACCCTGATCCTACCAGTCAGCAACTCCCTCATCAAAGCCTTCTTCAAGCCCTCAAGCCTCACAACACCAGCATCAACAACCTCAATAGCCCTATCAACAATAGAGAGAATCTCAGCTATTCTTTGCTGTTCGTCAAAGGAAGGTAGTGGTAATGCTAGGTCTAGTATTTCGTTTACATACAGTTCTACCTGGTGAGTAGATCCTGAGGCTTTACTTAACAAGGCGCTTTGCCCATTTGGTGATGATAGATAATAGAACACGTATTTAGGTACTCCTAATTTTTGATTAATTCGCAAAATAGTAATATGTCCGTCAACCGTACATGGTTTATGGTAATACTCAAAGAATCCAACTCTTCCAACAGAACCCGTACCTGTAGAATTTATTAATATATCTCCTGGTTTAAGATAGAACTCCTTTGGTAAGTTTGCTAGAAATTCTTCGGATGCATGAGGCGCTTCTTCAAATCTTATACCGTCAGGATAGTTATGAGCTGTTTTTATTATGAGTAGTTCACTTTTACCATATTTTGGTGTCTTGCCTCTTTTAGCAAAGGTAGAAATTGCTTTTAGTTTTACTACTTTCCATTCTCTTGGTATTTTTCCTATTTCTGTGTCTTGGAACTCGGTTTCTCGCTTGAACTTCACTGTGATCCTCCTCCTAGCGTTTTCGCAAGTTCTGTCATGATCTCGTTGATTTTTTCGAGGAGTTGTTTCTTTTCTTCTTCTACTTTGAGTAGTTCCTGGTATTCTTTCATGATATCTATTTCTTCTTGACTTGTCAAGGGTGTTACGTATAGTGTGACGTTTAGGTTGTACTCGTTCTTCCTGATCTCCTCTAGTGGCACTATTCTAGAGAAGCCGGGTGTTTCAGTGAACTCTTCATATGCCTTTACTATTTTCTCAATGTTGTCTTCTCCCAGAGTGTTTAGTCTGCGTATCTCTGGGTGTGGCTTATACTCGTTGCTAGCGTTTATGAATAATATCTTTCCTTTCCGCTCTGTTGGCTTCTCTTTGTTGAAAACTATGATTACACCTGGTGCATTGGTATTGTAGAATAGTTTTTCGGGTAGTAGTATAACTGCTTCGACGAGGTCTTCATCGAGTATCCTGCTCCTAATCTCTCTTTCCCTACCGCCCCTGAATAGTGCTCCCTGGTCTATTACTACTACCGCTTTCTTCCTGGCGGTGTAGAGTAATAGTTGGATCCATGCCCAGTCCGCTGTATTATTTGGTGGGTAACCGTACCTATAGATCTTCTTCAATTCTGGCTTACTGAGGTTCTCCTCGCTGTAGCCGTCTTTGTTCCATGGAGGGTTCGCTATCGCATACTCTGCACCCTCCTCGCCTAAGTCTTCCATGAACTCTGGGTTTATGAGGCTGTCTCCGTTGTGTATTGTGGCGTCTGTTTTTATACCGTGTAGTAGCAGGTTCATTTTCGCTATTGCAACAATGTTTCCTTTTATGTCTTGTCCTACTAGTTTAACTGACGGCTCTTTATTGTTCAACTTTTCCTTAACGTACTTGTATGACTCTATTAGCATCGCTGCCGATCCACAGGCTGGATCAACTATCGTGGAGTAATCTTCAGGACTCATTAGTCTAACCATTAGCCTTATCACCTCTCGTGGAGTGTACACCTCCCCCTCCTTGTGTTTTTGTGGTGCGAAGTATGATAGTATCCACTGGTATGCATCGCCTATTACATCGTAGTCTACTTGGCTGAAGTCAAATTTATTGAATAATTCCACGAGTTCTAGGAGTATTGGCCTCAGATCATCTTTGTTGGCTAACGCGGATAGTCCAACTTTATCTATTAGTCCTTTCAGCTCTAATAGTCCTATCCCTGTTTCACTACCGGGGTTTAAATCTGCGATTCTATTGAGGGCCTTCTCCATCTCTTTAATGGACTCCTCACTGCGGGATATTTCACTCCAAGTGTATAGCTTGTTCTCTCTCACATCATATAACTTAATGTAGTTGTTGTTTGCGAGTATGTAGGCTTCCTCCCGATTATGCCCATTCGCTATTTCAGCGTTTACTATTGCCTCCCACTTATCACTAACTACCTTGTAGAATAAGAGGAGGAGTATGCTCTCGTATTCTACTGCTGTCCGTATAATGTCTGCTGCACTTTTTAGCAGTCTGAAAACCTCGTCTTTACTCGGGGTCTTCATAGTATTTGCTTGAGTCATTATTCTATATATTGTTCTACCATCTGGTAGTCTACCAACATCTCTTAGTAAACCCGCTTTCTGTAGTGGGGAGAGGACTTTGAAGACGTTGTCAATGCTTCTACCAGCTCTCGAAAATACTCGTTGAGCATCCTCAGCGGTGAATTGCTTATCCTTCATCTCCCTGTACAATATGAAGAAGTACTCTCTAACCCAAGAAGGCTCAACACGTGAGACCCTGATCCACAAGTCCCAACTCAAACATGAGCACCAATATTATAATGTCGGGACTACCCTTAAAAAGATTAGGGTAGTAAGCCGGAAGAAACAACAATGGAAACTATCCACTAGTAGGCCTAGGTTTAACCCTGATCACAAACTCTGATTTCTTACCCCTGGGACTTACACCGTAATAATAATTAAACACTCCATGGCACCTTGGGCACTCTAGCCTCTCAACCTCGTAGAACCTAAACCTCCACGTCTTTAGAAGCTTTAACTCTCCCTCGTACCCGCAGTAAGGGCATTTAACCAAGCAATCCTCCCTTTATTCATTATTAACGAGCTTGCTTTAAAGTGCCTTTGCATTTACATCTTAAGGCTTGTTCCTCGGGTTCAAGTAGCCAACTCTACGCTTCTTCAATACAATATAGCTCACTCTAAACCCCCTACGATAACCACCGATCTCTAAACCTATGAAAAACACCATCAACTCCAATAATATGTCTCAATAAAGGCCAATTAGTAGGGTATGCGGGGACAAGCATTCATCCAGGCCGCAATCCCCCTTCTACTTCCCTTAGCCCATTACACCCTCTATTCAGGTGGCACCATGAGGCCTACACGGCGGCAGCACCTAGTGTACACAGTATAGTTTTCCAGATATCAGGCCATTTCTCGTTAGAGTGCGGTACATGTATTTCTTATTTGATGGTTTCATGGCTCTACACCATCTACTTCTCAACGGTCTCCCCACCCCCTTACCGCAAGGACTTGCCACCAGCCACCTAGCAACTCACCGCTCTAGGGATCTAAGAAACCCGGGGTCGCCAACCATGTTTATATGCTAACCAGCTATTTCTTTGTACATGGTAAATCCCCGTGATTTCATTGTTTCATGGAGTGTTGCTTCAAGAAGCAGATTTAGTGAAAGTTCTCCTTAAAGCATTATGCTGAAATATAGTTAATAATTAAGCACGCTTCGCTCATCATCTTCTTGAAAGCTCTTTTACAAGGTCGCTGTATGGTTTTATACTCATATACATGTGGTGTAGGTCTTTCCAGCCCAGTATTTTAACTCTTTCCTTTATTCTCGCGAATGAACCACTTAGCCTGGGCTTAATCAGCTTCTCGGCTCTCTCTTTCCTCGCTTCATCGTCTACTATTAGCCATAACTGTTCACAGTGCCATTTGTCATAAGCATGGGCGAGTCTGGCTAACGCAGTATCAACATTACCGCTGACCTCGACCTCAAAGGCCTTTAGTGGAGCGTGGCCCTCAGCATCACTCCACACTACATCTAGTCTATAGGTTTCATCAGGCGTGAACACTTCTTTCTTCACGACGAAACCAAGCCATTCGCCCAGGTTCGATAGTTCTTCTACAAGCTCCCCGTGAGATGGGGGCTTCTCCGCATGTCTTCGTATTCCCTCTAGTGCCTGCTGGTCAATAATGGATAGGCCTAGTATCTGCCATTCGCTTATGGGCTTTTTACTGGTCGCGGTCTTGACGTCTCTGAGCTCTCTCTTGTGGACTTTGTTCGGGTATTCCACGAAATCGTCGAAGTATATAACCCAGACCTTGTCGTGTGGTCCCAGTTGCTGAGGCTCGTGTATAAGTCCCCTGCTTGCTAATTCCTCATACTTCTTTGCATCAACCTGCTCGACTTTCTTGACTTTGAACTCCCCGTAGAATAAATTAGAGCCCTTTGTCAACACGACGCATACAGAACCGGAACTAAGAGCCCGAATACTTTGTTTCCTAGTCTTGAAGAAGTCATATACTTTCACTTTACCGGAAGACGCCGCCTTACACCATTCCTCACTAGCTAGTAGGATTGCATGTTTGGGCAAACTCCTCATCCCTTTATATATCTAACGCAGACAAAGATATAAAAAATCATCAACGCTGCTTTAAAACGAGCCAGCATATAGCAAACTGTCCTTCAAGCATACCACTTTCCTAGCCCACCCTACTACCAAGTTTTAGAGGTCGTAGTACTACACTATTTCCCTCAGTGGTGTGTTTGCCTCGTCCCTTTATGCTGAGAGAGCCTCGGAGCGATCCTGTTATTTTAGGTCTACTTTACGCTTAGCGGTTGGTAGACATATAAGTTTATTAAATGGTAGACTCTGTTTATTTAGATGGGTGTGTTTGTGAGCGTCTTCAGTGTGAAGATTAAGAGGGAGTTGAAGGAGAAGATGGAGAAGTATAAGGATAGAGTTAACTGGGCTGAGGAGGTACGTGGGTTTATTGAGTCTAGGATAAGGGAGTTGGAGGCTGAGGAAAACTACGAGAGGATCCTAGGGGTGTTGGAGAAAGCCCGTTGGAGTGCTCCCCGCGGATTTTCAGCTAGGAGTGTGAGGGGGGATCGTAATAGTAATTGATGCATCCGCGTTAACGGCGTTCTTCCTGAGGGAGGAGGGGTGGGAGAACTTAAGACCCTACATGAAGAGGGGGTTTTCTGTAGACCACGTAGTCAAAGAGTTCTATAACGCTGTCTGGAAAGCCAATTATTTATTCAAGACGCTAGACTACGAGAGCATGCGAAAAGTCCTTGAATTATTCAATTCATACATCGAGAAGAACCTTATACTAGAACCCGAGGATAAGTATATCGATAGAGCACTCAGTATAGCACTAGAGGCAGGTATAACACTCTACGACTCACTATACATAGCTCTCGCACTAGACAAGAAAACCCCACTACTAACCCTCGACGAGAAACAAAGAGATATCGCACTAAAACTAGGCGTCAAAGTACTACCCTGAAGCAAAACCAGTATCCCACCGCGACTGGACTAAACCCTTGATTTACCCCTGCTTACTCACGCTAAACAAGTTTTCCATAAAACTAGTAGAGGGGAGATTATGAGCAAATCGATGAGAAATCATAGCCTAGATTTAACCTCCATAGGCTGACCGGTAGTAGTCTGCGTTCACAATATTAACCATATTAAGGTGACCAGTATCATTGGCAGAAAGAGTTTCGCTAAAGAGGAGGATCTGTATCTTAACCTCGAGCCTTCATATCTCCGACCACCTCTTATCGAGATGGCTACAAGTGGTCGAGAGTATGAAGTTTTTACTGTGATTCCATCATCATAATCGTCTATAGGTAGCCCATTCTTCTATCGCGCCATATGCCTCTGTATAGTGTGGTTGAAATGGTTGCACTGTGCTAGGTGTAGAGTTGTTTTGTTCCATATAATAAAAGGGGGCTCGACGAGGTAAGCCCTTTCACGTTGTATGCGTATTGCTTAGGCCAAGGTGAAATATAAGGCTGTCCCTCCATATATGGAGGTGAGGAGGTAGCTGTGAGAGTGCTCGTCTTATCTGATATACACGGGAATGCTGACGCGTTGAAGGCGGTGTTGGAGGTTGCTCCCCGCCACGACCAGGTGTGGGTGCTGGGTGACATGGTGGACTACGGCCCCGAGCCACATATCGTGGTGGACTTGGTGAGGGGTTTGAAGCCGGAGGTCGTGGTCGCGGGCAACCACGACTACGCTGTGGCGTATAACACGGATTGCAGGTGTGGGGAGGAGACGCATGACCTAAGCGTTTACACAAGGGAGAACATATCGTATAAACTGCTCTCCAGCGAGCAGATAGGGTGGCTTAGAAGCCTAGAGGTGAAATCCAGGCGCGAGTACCCGTCCAGGAGGATATACATCGCCCACGCATCCCCCAGGGACCCCCTCTACGGCTACCTTAAACCCGACCTACCCCTCGAGAAAATAGAGGAGATGCTCTACGAGAAGCCCAGCAGGTTTTCTGTGGGTTACAGGAGGGTTGAAGCCGATCTCGTGGTCGTCGGCCACACTCACATCCCCACGTCCCTGAATATAAGAGGTACAGCGGTATACAACCCGGGTAGTGTTGGGCAGCCGCGTGACGGAGACCCTAGGGCTTCATACGCTATACTAGACCTTGATCAAGGGGAGTTCACTGTCCACAGGGTTAGATACGACGTGGAAAAAGTGGTTGGGAAGCTAAGGGCTCTAGGGTTGGAGGAGAGGTTTCTATCGAGGCTGGAGTACATTCTAAGGAGTGGGCAGGTACGCTGAGGTGCTTTTAGAACTCTAAGACCAGCCCTGTGTGGAGTGGCTTGAATCTGTCTTTGAACCTTAGGTAGAGTTCGACCTGGGCTCTAAACCCTGTGCAGTGGCCGGCGTACACGTATTCAACGCCCAGATTCCACAGACAGTCAACCGTCTTCCCAATCCTCTCCTCCGTCGCGTCAACTAGGTGGAAGCCGCCTACAACTGCTTTCACTCTTTTCACACTGGTCAACTCAATGGCGTGTTCAACGATGTTGCAAACCCCGGCGTGGGCGCACCCCGTGAGCACCACCAACCCGTCTTTCAGCACTAGTATGAGGGATGTGTCGTCAAGCATCTCGTCCCGGATCAACCTCCCTTCAGGTGATAACGTGAGGAAATCCTCCGCCTTCTCGAAGTCAAACCTCCTCTTAACCTCGCCTGTAGTAAGGACACCTGGCATCAACTCGGCTGGATCCCTTGTCAGGATAAGCCTGCCCCCAGCCTCCTCAATCCTACTCCTCGAATCCTCCTCTCTAACACCAATGTACTTTATGAATGGGCGCCTCCTCAAGTTAACCCGGAAGAGGTCTGGGTGGGCTATGACCGGTAGCTCCCTCCTACCAATACTCTTCAACACCTCTACGAGCCCACCCGTGTGGTCGTAGTGGCAGTGGGATAGAACTATAGCGTCGACTACCCCTGGTTGAACCCCGGCCACACTCATGTTGTGGAGTAGCACCCGTGGATCCTGACCCACATCCATGAGTATATGCCTCCTCAAACCACCTTTACGCGCCTCAACGAGGAATGATAAACCGTGGGCACCCCAGTACTGGCTTGCGAACAAAACGGAGTTCTCCGCTAGCACGGTGATTTTAGCCGAGTCCAGAAATTCACTATACAAGCCCACACACTCTCAGCATATATTGTGTGTAGCCTGGGCTAAAAATTGTGGTCGGGGGACTGTTAATGGGATGGTTTTCAGAGCGGGATAAAAAATGCTTCCCGTCCATCTTCCAATTTCCGAGTTAATATCCCAACATATTCTCTTAGCACCTTTCCGCATCTTACCGTACAACAGGTATTCGAGGTCGCTCCCATAATAACACCGTTATGTCAAGCGGTATACTCCTCTTCTCCGACAACCTAGTCTCCAAAGCTGGTAACAGCGTATCCGGACATGAATAATCCGCCGATCACAATGGATAATACCCCACTAAACCCAATCCCGAAAACTCTGTGATGGCATAAAGCCCTCACCACTGAATTATCCTCATATAAATTTTATGGTTTGTATATAGTGGTAGTCAAGCCACGCGTAGTCATCGAATCATCGGATACTCACTCGAACATACGCTGCAGCCTCAAGACTGACTCTTACTACATAGGTCAAACAAGACATTTGGTGTTCAATCCCTCTTCACCCGCAACTTCACACAGTTCTTCGTCGCCCGTGTAGAATTCTTCTGCACCAATCAGCTTTGACGAGGCTATTTGCAACGCATCCGCCTGGTGGATATGATGTTTTTCAACCAGGTTCCACGACTCAACTATTATAGAAGGTTTCAGGGGGATGATGCTGAGCAACCGTAGACGTAGCATTTTCAATGTTTCACCCAGAAATTCACGGCGGGCTAACTCGTAGTCTCCGCTTGTCAACCAGCCGCGCCTATAGTACTTGTCTAACACTCCCAAAGCCTCACCTATATTCCAGAGCGAGAAAGCTATTCTCCCCTCTCCCAGCCAGGCTTTCGAGTAGAGAGACGCTACTACTTCACTCCCCGACTCCTGCACGTAGCGTTTGATTATCGCACTCGTATCCAGGTATACTATCCTCATAAACGACTCTCTCTCATCTCCCTTACAGCCCTGCCGGCATTTGTCTCGGCTAGTGGTTTAACAGGCTTCACCTCCGAGACGACTTCACCGCCCACTAGTCTTGTGAGCTCCTCCACAACGTAGTCTTCCAAGAGCTCCTCTCTTACAAGCCGCTCGAGTGCATTGCTAACCTCTTCGATCCCGCTCTCAAGCAACCTTAACTTGAACTTATACCACAGCTCCCTGTCGATCACAATGGTTGTCTTAACCTTATCCGGCACCTTATCACAGTATAGAAGTATGGAATTATAGAAGTATATAAGTCTAACACATGGTCATCATCCGTGAACCCGTGGTAAAGAAAAGGTTTGCCCGGACGAAGAGTTCAAAATAAGTGAGAAGGGCAGGAGTCTTATCACTCATTTAATGCCGTTTTATGCAATGTTTGAGCCTTCATCTCCTACAACTGAAAGCTCCTAGCGCCATGGGTAGAGGGGTTGAACAAGTAGATTACTGGCCGACGCACATAGCTTGAGGATACGTTTTCACTCAGGAACCTCATCGTGGAGATAGATGTGAATTCCCTTCTCTAAACCTCGAGATAGTCTCTTCCGATAAACCTCAAGTAGAACTCCCATTGTTCCGGTGTGAGTAAATGGAATTCTATGGGTGAGTCAAAGTATTTCTCGAATAGCTTGTTGTAGACTTTCAACTTCTTCTCTCTATCCTTAAAGTCGCTTGATACCACTGCTATGTCTATATCGCTTAGCCCCACGCAGTAGTCTCCTCTAACAACGCTCCCAAAGACGAAGACCCTTGCCTTCACCTCCTTATTAGCAGTATCCTTCACCTCCCCCGCTATCTCCCTATACTTTAGGAAGTAGTACCTTTTTTCCATAGCAACTCCTTCAATTTCTCATATGCCTGGAAAGCCCTCTTAACCTCTTCCTCGAAAAAACTCTTCATAAAAGTAGCGTGCGGAGATGTAAGCTCTCTCCAAGTCTCTTAACGCAGTCTTGTACTCCTCGATAAACCTCATCACACCCTCTCTATTCCAGCTCTCCGCGAGTTCCAATAGGAGTCTCCTAAGGGAATGAGACCTAGCGTGGGAACCCTTCACTTCGAGGAGCTTCGCTTTAATTAAGTGTTGAAATCCCTGCTCGAGGTGGAACATGCAGATGTCGTAATCCCCGTTCTTAAAGTCGAACTCTGCGTCACGTCTAAATACTTCAGCTCTCTTCAAGAAGAGTTCGATTTCCTCTCTCACTCACTACACCGTTCCATCGTCTTTCACTAGTTATTGTTTAACATAACCAGGTAAATAAACAGCTTGATGAAGAATGTCCTCTACTTTTAATCAACCTATACAAAAATGGTTTAACCTAGTTTAACCAATGGTAGGGGCTAGGTTTGACTTTGAAACTTCGCGTGGGGAGAAAAGGCTACATTATTATTCCAGAGGAATGGGGGATAATTTGAATCGAGGAGGTTGCCAAGCTGATCAAGGAACACAACATTAAACCGTCTTATGCACTCCACATAGCAGCTATGAAAACACAGTATACCTCTCGTAGCATCCGAAGACATGTAGTTTGATAAAGTAGAAGATGTAAAAAGGTTGTGGATAGTCTAGACTTTCAAGATTTCCCAGAGGATACTATGAGGAAAACTACTTCGGTGATGACGCTGCGTATTGTCCTCTTATCTTGCCTGGCCACCAAGATCTCTTAAACGTCTTAGTTTTATAATAGCTAAGACGCTTTGTGCGGGCTAAGTTTAAAAATAGGCTAGGCAGTGATAATATTTGGTGGGTGGGATTTTGTCAGACACGGAGGGCTTTGAAGTCAAAGTATCTAAGAAGAGATTGCTCACGCTTCCCAAAGCTATTGCGGATAAAATGGGCATAAAGGAGGGGATGAGGCTTAGAATGTACATTGAAGGCGAGAGGATAGTTATTGAACCAGTTAGAGATGCATTCTGGTACGCGCTCCACGGCCCTAAAGTAGGGTACATAAGTTTTAGAGAGCTTGAAGAGGAGAGTGAACGTGAACAAGAGAGATTACAAGATTCTGCTTGACACGTCTTTCCTATTGCCTTTCATAGGGTTTAGGACGGATGAGGCTGTGATGAACAGCATAGAAAAGTTAAGAGGGTACAGAGTTTACTTCAGCGAAATAAGTATTCTGGAGGTAATATGGAAAATAGTGAAGAAGATACGCGAGGTGAGTAGCGGAGAAGGCTACAGCGACAAGAACCATGTGGTGGAAGCAGTTATTGAGGGGGTTAGAGTGATCAGGAGGGACTTCAATAAGGCTGAAATCACCGAGAAGGCTGTAAGAGAGGCGGTAAAACTTTATTTGCTGGGCCATAGAGATTTAGTAGACAATATCCTCTATGGTATAGCTGTAACGCAGGGGGACATGAAGTTCCTGACAATAGATGAAAAACTCAAAGACTTCGTTAAAAGCAGAAACCTCGAAACCCACGTGTTCATAGAGCCGGCTGACTTATAGAGAGGCTACTTAGCCGAGTCTACCACTGCGAGACTCACTTCTCGAGCTATAACCCCTCAGGGGAGACTCCATCCTTGAGGCTTCAACGATCATGGGTTCTCCCCTTCACAGGGATTCACCAATATTGAGCGAGGGTTGAAAGAATGAACCTATCAATTATCACGCCTGGGTCGATGTATATTAGCCTTCTGAGATGAAGCTGAGGGAGGGGACATACCAAAAGAGTGAACTGGGCATTTAAAGGATAGTGCGGCGGCCGGGATTTGAACCCGGGATTTCCGGCGTGGCAGGCCGGCGTCCTAGTCCAGGCTAGACGACCGCCGCCTAACATAGCTATATTCCCGGGCTTTCCTTTTAAATCTGCCTCCGCCGGATGAAATAGTCTAGCTGAAACCATAGCTTATTAAACTGAATTCGTGGAATCCTGGAGGCCTCCTCCTTGTCGTAGACAGCCTATTTTCAACCGTTTTTTGCGGCATTGTCCACTGCTGTATAAAAACAGCTGATGTAATTCATATCCCCGTGGTTAGAGGCGGAGATGGATAGCTGTTGCTCGGTTGCCGCCCAGGGTTGAAGCCTGTGCTCTTAGTCACGTGCAGGACTGGTAGATCCTCGTGGTGTAGAGAGGAGGTGGGTGATGTCTTATTCGAAATAGACCCGGATGTTAATGTCGTGGAGACAGGCTTCCCGGATGTGCTCTTAGTCTGCTCTAAGCTGGATGTAAACCCCGTTTACAATAGAGCTAGGGGCAGTGAGTACGGTTTCGTCGAGAACATTATTCCAGTTCACGGTGTCTTGAGAGACCCAGGCGGGCTAGGTGAGGTCTTGGGCAGGCTGGTTAGTGCTGGCGAGAAGGTGAAGGTGAGGGTTAGAGCACTAGGTGTTAGAGGGCTCTCCACCAGGGTTTGGGCTGAGGCTGTCAGTCACCTTAAGGGGATGGGTGCTGTAGTTGACCGCGATGCCGAGGTATGCGTTCACGTGGTCTTACTCAAGGATGCTATAATTGTTGGTAAAGCCCCCTGTAAACCTGTTTTTAAATAAATTCAGATTAATAGAAGACTGAAAGTTTCGGGATGAAATTCTGATGAGCGAGGATGTTTGGAGGATTATAGAGGAGGAGGTTAGAAAACCATCTATTTTCAAGAGCAAGGAGAGTTTAACCCCGGAGTACATACCGGACTCCCTCCCACATAGAGAAAAAGAGTTGAAAGAGCTCGCCATCTACTTCAAGCACCTGGTTACTTCACCCGGGAGTTTATCCCAGAGAGTCCTGTTGATAGGTGGTGTAGGCACAGGTAAGACAGCTACCGCAAGGGTTTTCGGCAGGGATTTCACAAGGTTTGCTTCGACTAAAGGCTATAAGGTGAGGTATGCCCACGTCAACTGCCATAGTAATAGGACACTCTACAACGTGATAGCCGACATGTCTAGGCAGCTCAACGCGCCTCTCCCCTCTAGAGGGCTCTCGGCTAGGGAGATGTTCGAGGCCCTCCTAACATACCTTGATGAGACAGACCAGTATGCCATAGTCTCCCTGGATGAATTCCACTATTTTGCAAGCCTGGCCGGGAGGGATGCCGTCTACTTCGTTGTGAGAGCATACGATGTTTTCGAGACACCTGTGAAGAGGTTGAACTTCATATTCATATCCCAGGACACGGCTAAACTATCCCTCCTAGACCCGGCTCTAGAAAGCTACCTGTTGAGACACATGATCAGGCTGGAGCCTTATACTTCAAGCCAGCTATACGACATATTAAAGTACAGGGCTAGCAAAGCCTTCTACGACGGGACATACGATGATTCAGTACTGAAATTCATAGCAGAATACGAGGGGTATGACAAGGGTGGCGGGGGTAACGCTAGGCATGCCATCGAGGTGTTGATGATAGCGGGCGTAATAGCGGAGAGCGAGAGGGCTAAGAGGCTGAGCCTAGACCATGTTAGGAAGGCGATCATGAAGGTCAGCAGGGATATCCTGAGCATATCCGAGGCTATAAACTACAGTAGCCTGCACGAGCTTCTAATACTGCTTTCTATTGTACGCTTACTGAGGAGGACGGGTAAACCGTATGTGAAAATAGGGGATGTCGAGAAAGAATACGAGATCGTATGCGAGAGCTTCAACCTGCAACCTAGGAAGCATACACAGGTCTACGAATACGTGATGAACCTTAAGAAGGCGGGTGTTATTGAGGCGAGGTCGAGCGGGAAGGGGATGAAGGGTAGGACAACGTTGATGGGCGTGAGCTACGGGCCACTAGACTTATTGGAACAGTACCTCCTGGACTTAATAAAGAGGAAGATATCGATGGGTGCTAGCTGAGATGATGGATAAGAGGAGGATCGTCGTCGAGACGCTTAGAGAACACGGCGAGCTCAACATAACAAAGCTAGCCAAGCTGACTGGGATACATTTCTCAATACTAGAGAAGATTATCGTTGAGTTAGCTGAGCAGGGGGTAGTCGAGGAAAAGAGGTATGGTAGGCTCAGGATTGTCAGGCTTAAGACCTCCTACCCCTAGAAGGCTTTTTAAGATGGGATAAGACCTCGCCCGCTTTACCACCCGCGAGGAATTTAACCATCTCCTCCGTTAAGCCGTACTCTCTAGCTATCCCAGCCGCCATCTTGGGGTTTGACGTGAAAATGACTTTAAGGTATGGTATAACCTCCGATCTCACGGTAGCCTTACTTGCGAGAAGCCTTCTCGCAAGCGCTTCAGCTATGCTATCCCTCATCTCCCTAGCCTTCCTTGTCTCGGATAAAAGCCTGAACCTCTCTGGGTAAGTGAATTTCACGAACCTCCCCTTGTATGTTTTCCGGGAAAACGCCACGCCAGGCCCCATTAGCTCCATAGCATAGTTGAGTAGATCCCAGGAACCCGATTTTATTATCCTACCCAAATACACATCGGCTCTACTCAGGGCCTCATAGGCTCTTGAAATCTCCTCTGGGGTATCATAGTATGTAGGTATATGCTCGTTAATCCATATCATGAGTGTATCATAATCTATGTTAGCCGAGTTGATCGCGTCGCGTGCCTGGAAAATATACTTCGCATTGAATATCCTCCTCAAAGCCTCGAAGGGAGCGTACTCTCTATTCCTGTAAGCACTGAGAGCCTTAGCTAGTTCTAATGTGACCCTGCCGTAGGCTTCGGCTATAGCTTGGAGGTCGTTTATAGCACTCCTCAAATCCCCCTCGCTCCTCCTAGCAATCTCCTTCAACCCGTCTTGCTCGCAACGGATTCTCTCCTTCTCGCATATCCTGCTAAGCGTTTGGACGACGGCTGTCTCCCTCAGCCTCTTGAACTCTATTAAGAGCGAGACATCTCTAAGAGACCTTATGTTAGGGTTGTATGCATCGTTGGCAGCCATTACCACGGGGTGCTTGGACACCTCTATCAACTGGAGGATTGCTTCAACACCCCCCTCATCGGATTTAGGGTTTAAACCATCCACCTCATCTAGGAAGATCAATTTGCCTCTACCGCTTAGGCTCCCGGTCGAGGCAGCCACTCTCGCCAACCTCTCTATATCGCTCCTCCCCCTATAGTCGCTCGCGTTCATCTCGTATAGTTCAAGGTTGTAGGAGTTGGCGAAGGCCTGGACGAAACTAGACTTCCCCGTCCCAGCGGGGCCGTGGAGTAAAACCGCCTTCTTCTCCGGTCTCCCAGTCCTCCACTGCTCATACCACTCTATGAAGCTTTTCCTGGCTTCCTCCTGGTCTACGAATTCCTCCAGGCTCCTCGGCCTATGCTTGATAACCCAGGGTAGGTTCTCGCTCAATAAACCACCTTAAGTAGGCTTGAACTTCCGCCCCATGAAGGCTAGCCTTGCTAGGAAGGCGTTCAACTGTATCTCATCGTCGGATCCCTCGACAAGCCTGAACTGTATCTCCCCCGCTAAATCGGCTATGAGAATCCTAGCCTCATCGGGTAGTTTTAGGTCGCTTGAGAATATCTCGCGGTGGATCTGCTTAATTATATCCAACCCGCTTAAACCATAGTTCAACATTAGATCCCTCAATTTACTCCTAGCCTCGGTGAAGTTCCCGTTTAAAGCCAGTTGTAGCATCTGCCTCACCTCTCTCGGATGGGCTAAGCCGACGACCTTGTAGACTGTTTCAACAGTCGCCTCTCCTAGAGCCGACGCTGCCTGGAGTATATTTATCGCCTTCCTCATATCCCCCTCCGACAAATCGTATATTGTTTCAAGCGCGTCGTCGGTGTATTTAACGTTCTCTTTCTCGGCAATGTACTTGAGCCTGCCGACAACGTCCTCCTTTGATAAAGGCGTGAACCTGAATACCGCGCACCTGCTTTGAATAGGCTCAATGATCTTACTCGGGTAATTGGCTGCTAGGATAAACCTGGTGGAGGCAGTGTATAGCTCCATCAACCTCCTCAAGGCCTGCTGGGCGTCTGCTGTCATGTTGTCGGCCTCATCCAACAGTATTATCTTAAACGGGACATCGCCGGCAACCCTCGTCCTAGCGAACTCTTTCACCTTACTCCTGATAACGTCGATACCCCTCTCGTCGCTGGCATTCAACTCCAGCATATACTGCCTATAGTTATCGCCGTACAAGTCGTGTGCTAGGCAGTGTGCTAGAGTCGTCTTCCCCGTGCCCGGGGGGCCGGCGAAAAGGAGGTGGGGCATATTCCTCTCTTCAACAAACTTCTTCAACCTGGCGACTATCTCCTTCTGGTTGACAACCTCGTCGAGGGTTCTAGGCCTGTACTTCTCAGCCCATAAAAGAAAAGACTGCTCACTCAAACTCGATCACCTACCTACACCCTAATCTGGTATCGGGTAAATAAACCACTTTTAATCGATAAGATAGTGGAGGAGGGGGGCGCTTGCTCTTCGAATTAGTTTACGGTAGGATACTGGATTTTCTGAGGAGGGATTTCGAGGAGGATGAGGTTAAAGTAGAGGTGTACAAGGAGGGCTTTAAACTGGTGTCGTTCGAGGGCGTGCTGGAGATGGTTAAGGGAGCCGAGTACACTATCCCGAGGTGGATCGCCGAGATTCTAGGGAAGAAGGGGTATGTGAGGATCAAGGACGCCAGGATCCCTGTGGGAGAGCTGTCTGTCCTAGCCTACAACGAGGAGGCTGGTCCACATAAACCGTTGACAAACAAGTTGAAGGGGTTCTTCTACATGGCGATGTTCAAGGCTAGGAAGGAGATTGTTGAGGAGGCGAAGTCAACAGGGGACTTGTCGAAGTTCGACGAGCTCAAGAGGATTGAGGACTCAATGGACTCCATCCTGAAGACGAGGGTTAAGAAAATACTCAACTACTCGCTTCTACCGGATGTACAGCAGGATATAGAGGAGAAGCTGAGCGAGGAAGAGAAATATTTGTCTAGAACCCTCCGCTCCATCCTAGCATTGTGGAGGAAGAAGTTGGGTGAGTAGGGTGGCTGAGGTTCCTCAAGCCAGCGTTGCAAAGGAGGCTGTTGACTGGAAGTTAAAGTTCTACAAGTTCCTCCAGGACTTCAGGGACTCCTCGGGGAACTTCAAGTACAGGGAGAGAGTTTTCAGAATGGTTCACATGATGCAGAAGAGCCTTGTAGTAGACTTCAGCGATATAATACTGTACGATAGAGATTTAGCAAGACACATCGAGGGGGAACCCGATGAGGCTCTCGAGGAGTTCCGGTCTGCTTTAGCCGAGTATCTCCGGAAAGAGCATCCCGAGTACGCTGAGGTCGCAGGCAGAGTATACGCTAGGATTAGACAGCCCCCTAGAGTACTGAAGATAAGGGAGTTGACGAGCGACTACATAGGGAGATTAGTGGCGATAGAGGGGATTGTCACAAGGGTTACAAGGGTTGAAGCCAAACTAGTGAAAGCACACTACGTCCACATAACACCGGATGGGGAGCTCCACGAGTTCGACTACCCGGAGCATGGCGAGATGGGTGAGAGGATCGAGAAACCTGTTGTCTGCCCTGTCTGCGGGAGGACGGGCAGGTTCGAGCTAGTATTGGAGAAGAGCGAGTTCATCGACTGGCAGAAGATCGTCGTCCAGGAGAGGCCTGAGGAGATACCGCCGGGCCAGATACCTAGGAGCATAGAGGTGATATTGACAGGCGATTTAGTCGACTCCGCTAGACCAGGCGACAGGAGTCTTATAACCGGAATCCTAAGGGTTATGCCAACTCAGGCAGTGCAGAAAGCCTCTGGGAGGTCTGTCTTCTCGTTCTACATAGAGGCAAACCACGTGGACGTCCAGCAGAAGGTGCTCGAGGAGATAGAGATAACGAGGGAGGATGAGGAGAGGATAAGAGAGCTCGCTAAAGACCCTTGGATCAGGGAGAAGATCATAACGAGTATAGCCCCCTCCATCTACGGCTACTACGATATAAAGGAGGCGATAGCCCTACTCCTCTTCGGAGGCGTCCCGAAGATTATGTTCGACGGGACGAGGATTAGGGGGGACATCCATGTCCTCCTAGTCGGCGACCCAGGTACAGCGAAATCCCAGCTCCTACAGTACACTGCGAGGCTGGCTCCTAGAGGGCTCTACACCAGCGGGAAGGGGTCGACCGCAGCCGGCTTAACGGCGACGGTTCTGAGAGATAAAACAACCGGGGAGTACTATCTAGAAGCAGGCGCAATGGTCATAGCCGACGGCGGGGTGGCCGCTATAGACGAGATAGATAAGATGAGGGAGGAGGATAGGAGCGCTATACACGAGGCCCTGGAGCAGCAGACTGTTAGCATAGCTAAGGCTGGTATAGTTGCTAGGCTGAACGCGAGGGCGAGCGTCTTGGCCGCAGGCAACCCGAGGTTCGGCCGCTACGATTTGACTCAACCTATAAGCAAGAACATAGACCTACCCCCAACTATACTCTCAAGGTTCGACCTCATCTTCGTGATACAGGATATACCGAGCGAGGTGAAGGACAGGAGGCTTGCCAGGCACATAATAGGAGTTCACAGCGACATAGAGAAGGCTAAACCCTTCATAGACCCCCAGTTGCTTAAGAAGTATATCAGCTACGCTAGGAAGTATGTTAGGCCCCAGCTCACGCCTGAAGCGATGAAGCTGATAGAGGAGTTCTACGTTGCTATGAGGAGGAGCGGTATCAGGAGTGAGGAGGCGAAGTCTCCTCCACCCATCGCTATTACACCCAGGCAGCTTGAAGGGCTTATAAGGCTGGCGGAAGCCCACGCTAAGATGGCTTTGAGAGACAAGGTTACAATAGAGGACGTGGAGGAGGCCATCAGGCTAATGTACACTACTCTGAGGAAAGTAGGGTTCGACATCGAGTCTAAGACCATTGACATAGACGTCCTCGAGACAGGCGTCTCGAGGAGCAAGCGCGAGAAGATACGGGAGTTCATGAAGTTCCTGAACGAGGTCTTCGAGCAGACGCCTGAAATAGAGATAAGCCAGTTGATAAAGATGGCTAGAGAGAAGGGCTTCGAGAAGGAGTTCGCCTACGAGACGATACAACAGCTCAAGAGGTCTGGGGAGCTGTACGAGCCCTCGCCTGGTAGATTGCAGAAGATCTCGAAGTATTAAACTCAGTGGGGCGTAGGGAGCTCTTCACGCATCTGTGCTGGAACGCATCATCATCCGAATCCTGGATTATAAGATTAAAGATTATAAAATCCGTTCAAACTCTCAAATCAATAGGTGTTTACAGTATGAGCGAGGAGGCTGTATTCGTGGTTAAAGTGGGTGGCAAGGAGGTTGAGGTGAACGAGAAAACCCTATCCGTGTTGAGAGAGTACTTGAAGGCGCCGATGGGCCTCGACGAGTTAGCCCGTAAACTAGGGCTCGAGTCGTGGGAGGAGGCGTACGAGTTTATCAAGGCGATACCAGCCTGGATTCTCTGGACCCCTCCCTCGTTATGGAAGAGCAGGGTTAAATGGTACCTGGAGAAGCAAGGGGGTTCTAGTGAGCATCGAGGTTAAGGTTGGGGAGGAGTGTAGTGAGGAGTTCATTGTAGAGGAGAAGCACACAGCGTCGCACATAGAATCAGGCTCAGTCTCTGTTTTATCCACGCCAAGCATGATAGCCTTCATGGAGAAGACGAGCCTAGACTGCGTCCAGAAGTTCCTCCCACCCCAGTACACTACTGTTGGAACAATGGTTAACGTAAGGCATCTGAAGCCTGCGCCGGTTGGAGGCGAAGTAGTAGTTAAATCAAGGATCATCGGTTTCGAGGGCAGGAGAGTTCTCTTCGAAGTTGAAGCCCTTTACGGGAACGAGGTTATTGGGAGAGGGCAGCACGAGAGGTACATTGTAGACAAGGAGAGATTCCTAAGCAAAGTGAAGAGCTAGGGTGTATGGGGCCGCCGGGATTTGAACCCGGGACCACCGGCGCTCCAGGATAACCCGGCTAGGCGGGGCATCCCCCCAGGCCGGCATCCTAGCCAGGCTAGACGACGGCCCCTATTCCCCATTAATTGCAACACGATTTTTAAACGAATCTAATATAAATTTCAACCCTTCGAGGCAATCTATCATCGAGGAGTAGAAGGCTTGAACCCTATCGAGTAGGGCGTCTTGGAGTACGGGAGGCGTAAATAATCCTGTGTTGCTCCTACTTGGATAGATTCTCGGGATTGCTGGGGGTGTTGTGAACTGTTAGGAGCCGGTTAGGTAGTTTATCGCCTCGTACAGGTCGTCTGATTCAATAGATATGGTGATGGGGCCTAGAGGGGATTCTTTGGGTGTGTCTATAAGGGATATCCTGCCGGCGTAAGCTGCCTGCTTGTGCAGGAGTAGTGACGTGGTGTCGCCCTTCATATTCTTCAGAAGGTAGCCTCGTAGGGCAGGCTCAACCCCCTCAGCCCTCGCCTTATCCCTCAGCGGTTTCAAATCCTCTATGTTGTTGGATACCCCTCTCACGACAAACCACCCTTCACGCACCTCCTCTACGACGACCTCCCCCTTGTAGAAGCTCCCGACCGCCCTCTTAACTTTCTCCACTTCCTCTGTGGGGCGTACCTCGGCTTCAACAGTTATCTTCAGCATTCGAGACCACCTTTTCAATGATCCTCTTAGCCTCCTTAAGTACTTCCTCTACACTAGTCTCGTTGACGATGACGTAGTCGGCTAGCGCTATCACAGAGCCAACGCCCAGCTTCAACTCTATTTCATCCCTCTTATTGAACTCATCCAAGCTCTTGGGGTCGCCAGGCCTACTCCTCTTTAAAAGCCTCTCAAACCTGGTTTTCGGGGAGGCGTGGACAGCCAGGATCACGGGTTTACCTAGCCTCCTAAAAGCCTCGACCTCTGCTAAGCTCCTCACACCGTCTACAACCACGATCTTAGCGTTCCTCGGTATCCTCTCAATAGTCTTAACCGCAATATAGTCCTCCCCGTATTCCGCTCTCAGCTCGATTGATGTTTTCAACATTAGAGCCGGCGTGATCTCCCCGTATCTCCTTAGGGTCTCCTCTCTAACGACATCACCCATGTTGACGACGGGTAGACCAGCCTCGGAAGCCGCCTTAGCCACTATGCTCTTCCCCGACCCGGGCATGCCTGCGAGTAAAATCAGTAGCATGAGCCACCACGTTCACGCAAATAATTTTATAAGAGACGAATATATCCTACCCTGTATTTATCGCTGATAACCTGAGGAAGGTGTTAGAGAATGCCGCTCCACAGGATTTTCATAGCTGTTGACATAACTGATATGCAGGTTGTAGCCAACCTAGTGAAGTTCATAGGAGACATAGTTGCCACCGGCGCAGACGTGAAGCCTGTGGAGGAGAATCTCCACGTGACGATCAGGTTCATCGGGGAGGTGGGAGAAGAGACTGTCTCCAGAGTTTGCGATATCGTCAAGAGCCTGAAGCAGCAAGCTTTCACAGTCCACGTCACAGGTGTCGGGGCCTTCCCCAGCGTCGAGAAGCCGAGAGTGGTGTGGGCGGGTGTCGCGGAGGGTTCGAGCGAGCTCGGTAAGATACATGAATTCTACGAGGGGTTGCTGAGGAAGATTGGTTTACAGCCTGATAGAGAGGAGTTTATCCCGCATATCACGCTCGCCAGAGTTAGGAGTGGCAGGAAGATATCGGAGCTGACGAGGCTGATAGTTGCCGCGAGGAATATGGATTTCGGCGTTTTCAGAGCCGATAAAGTTGTTTTAAAGGAGAGTTTCCTCACACCAAGAGGCCCTATATACCGAGATGTCTGCGAGGTCGAGCTCGGAAAGTGACGGGGATAGATGAGTTACTGGGCTCAGTTCTACGAGAGATAACCCCCACAGAAGAGGAGAGAAAAAAGATTCTACAGGTCTTTGAAAAGATCAGGGATGCCCTTGAAAAACACTTACATCGCGTCGGCGTCAGAGCGGAGGTAACCCTCCAGGGTAGTATTGTCCACGAAACCTGGCTTAGAGGGGACAGGGATCTAGACGTCTTCGTCTTATACCCTGAGGAGTGGAGCGTGAGCGATGTAAAGGAGAGGGGATTCCAGCTGATAAAAGAAGCCGTGGAGAACATTGGGAGGGTTGAAGTAAGATATGCCGAACACCCTTATGTAAGGGTGGTCGTCGACGACGTGGAGGCGGATATAGTTCCCGCCTTCAAGCTGAAGTCCCCTGTGAACATAAGGACAGCCGTTGATAGAACCCCCTTCCACACGCAGTTTGTTATAGAACACTTGAAGAACGGTTTGAACAACGATGTAAGGTTGTTGAAGAAGTTCATGAAGACGGTCGGCGTCTACGGGGCCGAGGTCAAGACTAAAGGTTTCTCAGGTTACGCGGCTGAACTGCTTGTAATAAAGTACGGCGGCTTCTTGAACACGTTGAAGGCAGCATCCGAGTGGAGGCCACCTGTCTACGTTAACACTCTGGGGGACGAAGCCTTGTTTAGAGATGTGGTTAGGAGGCTGGTGGAGAAATACCCTGAGAGCATTATATACATGCCTGACCCCGTGGACCCCTCTAGGAATGTGACAGCAGCTGTTAGCCTTGAAAAGCTCTCAAAGTTTATACTTTCAGCTAAATGCTTTCTAGAGAAGCCCGGTCTCAGGTACTTCGAGGATGTGGGCGAGGGGGAGCCCGCTGACATCGCTGAGACTATTGACGAGAGATGTGTAATACTGGTTGAAGTCGAGGCTAGCACAAGGCTCCCTCCCGAGGTTATATGGGGGGAGCTAGATAGGATTAGGGATCGCTGTGTCAAATTCCTTGTTAACCACGATTTCAACGTCTACTACTCGACGGTCTGGACAGACGAGTCCAAGAGGGGAGTTGTAGTCTTGGAGCTGGATGAGTGCGAGAAACCTGCTTACAAACTATACGAGGGGCCGCCTTTCACGGATTTAAATAGAGTTACCGACTTCACGAGAAAGCATACGGGTAAATCAGTTAAGATATGGTTGAGTAGGGAGGGGAAGCTGATGTCTATTTCAAGGAGGAGCGCTAGGAATTCCCTCGACCTCCTGGCAACCCGGTATAACGAGTACCTCGTCTCACCCCATTTCAAGAACAGTAAGCCGGTTATCTACAGGGTTACAAGAGGGAATATTGAGGCCTTGGCTTCAAAGTACGGTTTCAACGTGTTGAAGGATTTAACGAGGAAAATAGAGCCTTGGCTTCTCGAGTGCACGAGTTGAATAGGCCCGACAATTACGTGTCAAGAGTCCTCTGTTTCCCGCACGTTCAATGCAGGGAGCTTGACGAGAGGTTGAAGAAGCTTGTCGACGCAGGCTTCACTAGCTTAGTCGAGGAGGGCATGTTATTCCTCGGTATGAGAGTTCTCGGTAAAGGATACTCCTCGATAGTAGTGTTAGCCGAGAACAGGGATTACGGGCTTGGAGCGCTCAAGGTGAGGAGGCTTGACAGCAGGAGGGAGAGTTTGATCGGGGAGGCTCTAATGCTTAGTGAGGCAAGCAAGCTTGGAGTAGCCCCTAAGGTATTCTGGTATGACGCCGACTTCATATTCATGGAGTATTTGAACCCGTCGCGGTGCCAGCCATTCACCCAGGTTTTAACCAAGGTGTTAGAAGAGGGGGGCTTGGAGGAATTGAAGATACTCATCTCTAAAGTCTTCGAAACAATTTACATCCTCGATAAAAAAGGCTTGTATCACAGGGAGCTGAATAGGCCGGGGACGCACATAATGATCTGCGGGGAGAGCGTTAGGATCATCGACTGGGAGTCAGCCAGCAGTGTCGGCAGACCCTCAGGCTTAGCTCAAGTAGTCTCATTTCTTCTATACAGGTACAAGTACTCGGATATGATTAGAGAGAGGCTTGGAGTCAAAGTAGACCTGGTTAAGCGGAAACTTAGAGAATACAAAAACACTCTCAGCGAAAACGACTTTGAAGCAATCAAGCTCTACTTTGGGCTAACTCGCTAGTAGCTCTAGTGGGGATGCTAATAGGCATCTTGCCCAGAGAGTAGACGTGAAGCCTAGGCCTGATTTCAATGTCCTCAACCGACGGGAGCTTAAGCTCTTTATGGCAGTGGGGGCATATCCCGCCGTACAAGTTGTATATTTCTCTTGGTGTGGGTATACCGTAATAATCTTGCCCAACATACTTGAACTCGAAGATTATTTCTCCGCAGTTGCTACACACGTATTTAATTGGCATTAAGTAGCACCAATGAATAATAAGCAGGTATTACCGAAGCTTAAGATAGAGGGATATATTAATTGACAAAGTTGATTAAACAGATTGCTAATCTTAAGGAAACGTACTATCCTATTTTTTAAAATGATTATTTAATGTAATAAAACCCATCTCTTTAAATAGGCTAATACCAGGGTGAAAATATTACGTCAGCGATTAGGAGGCAGCCCATCTCTCCAACTCTTTCACAGTATGAGAGTCATGTAATCTCTCGCCGTGATCGTCCTCTTGAAGAAGCGGTACGCGTCGGCTAGTAGAACATAATCATCCTTGTATCTTGAGCTTAGATGGGTTAAAACTAGTAGCTCGACGTTAGCCTCGCTTGCTGTCAAAGCAGCATCTCTGGCTGTCGAGTGCCCTTGCTTCCACGCTTCACTTGCGTATTCGCTGGTGAATGTGGCCTCGTGTACTAGAATGCTGGCCTTCTTAGAGTATTCTCTTACAGTCTCACAAGGGGCGGTGTCGCCTGTGTAGCTTATTGTCTTGGAGGCGAGTTTTATGAGATAGCCGTGGGTTTCAATTGTATGGCATACAGGGTAGGGGGTTACCTCAATATATTCGTCCTTGTAGACTTCCCCAACCCTGCTAGCGTTCACTTTAACCTCGAACCCAACTCTCCCCATCATGCTTTCGAGAACCCTGCCTATCAGAGTAGACAAGGGGTCTGGAGCCACGATATTCAACGCATTGTTTCTCTCAAGCAGGTTCATAGTCTGGATCAAACCGAAGAGCCCTAGGAAATGGTCGCCATGTCCATGGGTTATGAAGATTGTTCTCACTTTAAGCGGGCTCAAACCCGTCTTGAATAGTCTGTGTTGGCAACCTTCACCCGCATCTATCAAATAGATTGTTGAGTCTACTTTGAGAGCCATGCAGGGTAGACCCCTGTAGATCGGTATCGCCGCGCCTGTGCCGAGGAAGACGATCCTAGCGTTCAAACCGGTGCAACCACGTATATTATTCTACCTAAACTACTGTGAACATACATATAATGCTTGCTCTTAACATAGCCCCCGCTACTCGCGATTATATCGTCTACATCCTCCTCGACCTCTACCGGTGTCATGAACACTATCCTGCCACTCCTGTTAACGCTGTCTAAGGCCCTGTTTAAGAAAGCCTCGACCAACCCCTTAACTTCAACGCCTCTTGTGCTAGCCCCCCTACCGTATGGCGGGTCTGTTACAATTGAGTCTACGTTGAGAAAAGACGCTTTTGAGCTGTCTGATAAAACAGGGATAGAGGGTATACGGTTGTATACGAGGTTCCTGTTGAAGCCTTGGATAATAGACCAGTCTATGTCAACACCTATACCGATAAAGCCCATTGAGCGGGCTTCAAGTATAATCGTACCAGTTCCGACAAAGGGATCTAGTAGGACACCGCCTTCCCGTATAGCCGACAAGTTTATCAATGTTCTAGCCAGTCGAGGCGTGATAGCTATGCTCCTGTCAAAGACCTTTAAATAGCCCATTTTTCTCCTCGGCTTGAACAAGGTTTTACCGGAGATAATAGTATTCCCTGAAACGATGACCCTAAGTGGAGGGCTTCTCTTGAACCTGGCTTCCAACCCAGTCTTCTTCTCAAGTGTTTCAATAAGTCTATGAAACTCTACCTCGCCCCACAAGTTCTTGAGTTGTGTTACATGGATCCACTCGAAGCCCTCGCCCCTCGACCGGGTCTCCTCAGCGAAGTCTTCTACTTCACTCCAATCACTGACGACGCGATGGTGAAGTACAACCCCTATTTCACGAATGTTAGCCGCCCTCCTAGCTACTCTAACCCAGGCGTCATCCTTAACATGGCTTACAAGGCATATCATGGGACTGCAACTACACGTTGAATTCTCATCGTAGATCTCGAGGAGTGTCTTAAGCTCACTCTCAGAGATATCCTCGTTCTCGCCTGATAGGATGTAATAGAAGAAAACTGGCATTACCTGCTTAATACCTCTTCAACAACCTCTCTTAGTCTAGGCGCTATATTAACGTATTCGAGGATAGGGTCTTCGTGGATTAAACCCAGCGTGTCTGCTAGAACCACCCTGGAGATCCCGGCGTCTCTTATTTTCCGGAGAGCCCCGCCTACAAGAAGACCGTGTGTAGCAGCTACCACAACTCTCCTGGCACCCTGTGAAATAAGGAATCTCGCAGCCTCAGCTAAAGTCCCGCCTGTACTTATTATATCATCCACGATGACGACGTCCCTGTTCTCGACGCTGATGTTCCTCGGCTTTATGGAGACCTCCCCGGTGACCCTATCCCTCTCTTTGATGAGGTAATCGAAGTCCAGGCCACGCTTCGCGGCCGCGTGTTTAGCCCTCTCTAAAGCACCTTTATCTGGTGCTATCACGACTGGTTTTGAAACATGTTTCAAAGCCTCCTCCACTAGGATGTCTGAGACTAGTATGTTTATCCAAGGCTTCGCTTCGAGTAGGCTTGGGTTGTGGATGTCTACTACAATACCCTTCTTGACCCCGTGTGATAAAGTGTTTAAAACAACCTCTGCGGAGACAGCTTCGCCTTGCAGGAAGATCTTGTCCTGTCGCATATAAGCCAGGTACGGTGTTACTAGAATAATGTTTTTGGCACCGTTTCTCTGGGCGGCATTCAATAATAGAAGGGTTTCAAGCAGGGAGGAGTCCTGGTTAGGGTACATGGAATTGGCTACTATAACTGTGTCAACACCGCCGGGGAGTCTCTTCAACCTCACATACATCTCTCCATCGGGGAATATCTTTCTCTCCACGTCGATTAACTCTGCTCCAAGCAGTCTTGCTAATTCTAGAGACTGTCTCGTGAAGTTGGAGCCAGGGGCTATGAGCAAGATGTCCACCGTGATTAAGATTTATGTTAGAATAATAAATCATAACCAGCTCCCAGCATATTTATGAGAGGCTTAAACAAATACCTCCTGAAGGGTGTTCGAGTGGAGTTAATAGAGAGACCTGGCGTTAGAGAAGCGATGTTCTACCAGCCTCTCGGCGACGGGCGGGTTAGGTGCAATCTATGCCATAAAAGGTGTGTGATAGTGCCGGGAGCCTACGGGGCCTGCGGTGTAAGGTATAATAAGGATGGGAAACTGTACACACTGGTATACGGCCTCCTCACCGCTGCGAACCCGGATCCTATTGAGAAAAAGCCTCTCATGCACTTTAACCCCGGCTCCTGCGTCTTCTCTATTTCAACTGTTGGATGTAACTTCTACTGCAAGTTCTGCCAGAACTGGGTTTTAAGCCAGAGCAGGAGGGATAGGCTCTATGGCGAGCCGTTTGAGCCGGGTGAGGTCGTCGAAAAAGCACTGGAGAACGGTTGCCAGGGTATAAGCTACACGTACAATGAGCCGACGATATTCTACGAGTTCATGTACGACACGGCTAAACTGGCTAAAAAGCATGGTTTATTCAACACTATGGTTACCAACGGGTATATGACTGAGGAGGCTGTTAGAGAGATAGGGCCTTACATGGACGCCGCCACTGTGGACTTCAAGGGGGGCGGTAACGTTGAGTTCTACAGGAAGTTCATAGGGGTGTGGGATCCATCACCCATATACTCGACGATTCTAGAGATGAAGAGGCAGGGCTGGTGGATTGAGGTAACGAACCTCGTTGTACCAGTTTACGGTGACAAAGAAGAGGATGTAGTCAAGTTGAGTAGGTGGATAGTCGAGAACCTTGGTGAGGAAACACCCTTCCACCTCCTCAGATTCCACCCCGAATACCTCATGTCAAACCTACCTCCAACGCCTGTTAAGACGCTTGAGAAGCTGGCTAAGCTGGCCAGGGAGCAAGGGCTTAAACACGTCTACATTGGAAACGTGTGGGGTCACCCACTAGAGAACACATATTGCCCTAGATGCGGTAACCTCGTTGTCGAGAGGGAGGGGTTCTATATCACGAAGTGGAACCTTAGGGAGGGCTTTACATGCCCTAGATGCGGGTACAAACTCAACTTCAGAGGAGGTTATTGGGGCGGATCGGGAAGGAGATTTTTCTACTTCTAGGTGGGGGGAGTGCCGTATTACATTATTATCCTAGGCACAGCTGGAAGCGGTAAGTCTACTCTCACTGGAAGTTTATTGAACTACTTGGAGGATCACAACTTGGATACGGCTGTCATAAACTTGGATCCAGCCGTCGAGAAACTCCCCTACGACCCTGATATCGACGTGAGAGACTACGTTGATGTAGGAGAGTTGATGGTTAAACAAGGGCTGGGACCCAACGGTGCTTTAATCGCCTCGATGGACTTGCTAGCACTGAAGATAAGCGACTTGAAAGAAGAGGTTGAAAGTTTGCGCCCGAACTATTTTATAATCGATACGCCTGGGCAGATGGAGTTGTTTGCTTTCAGGGAGACAGGCCCAATATTGCTGAACGCTATCGTAGGAGATAGTAGAAGAGTCTCCCTTTTCCTAGTAGATGGTTTACAAGCAGTAAACCCCAACAATCTGCTCTCATCCCTCTTCTTATCAGCCTCAGTTCACGCGAGGCTCACCTTTCCTCAAGTTAACGTGATAACGAAAACAGACCTAATACCAGAGGAAGAGCTGAATAAAATAATTGGTTACTTCGAGGATCCATATGCGTTAGCGGATGCTTTAACCTCCTCCAGCTACCTGATTTGGAGTAGAGACGAAGTGGAATTACTACTTGAGAAGCTAATGATGTTCGACGTCGTCAAAGTCTCGAATATCACCGGGGAGGGTTTCGACGACCTTTACGCTGTTGCTCAAAGGGTCTTAGCCGGCGGAGAAGATTACTACACGGAGGAGTCCAACCCGGTTCTCTAAGGCAATTTATTTCGATATCTCAAAATCTCAACCGAAATTTATTTTTGGTAAAAGACGATATCTAAAAAGGGCGCTTATCATGCTGGACATGTTCTTCAAGCCGTCGAGCGTAGCGATCGTGGGCGCTACACCGAAGGAAGGAAAAGTGGGTAGGGTAATACTCGAGAACTTTAAAAACAAGTTCAAGGGATACGTGTACCCCGTGAACCCCCACTACCAGGAGATACTTGGCTTAAAAGCCTACTCAAGTTTACAAGAGATACCGGGGAGCGTAGATCTAGCTGTAATCGCAACCCCTGCGAAGACGGTTCCTCAGATTCTAGAAGACGCAGGCGTGAAAGGTGTAAAAGGGGCTATAATCATAAGCGGTGGGTTCAGGGAAACGGGTACCGTGGAGGGCGCTATGCTGGAAGACGAGGTGAAGAAGATATCGAGAAGACACGGTATTAGAGTCATAGGGCCCAACTGCATTGGGGTTATAGACAACTGGAGCGGGGTAGACACGTTCTTCCTACCAGAGGATAAAATGAAGAGGCCTCCACGAGGATATGTTAGCGTAGTTAGTCAAAGTGGCGCCTTCGCATCGGCTCTACTAGACTGGATGGCCTACCACGGCTACGGTGTGTCGAAGGCTATAAGCTTTGGGAACAAGGTTGACGTGGATGAAATAGAGTTGCTGGAATATCTGGCAGACGACCCTTCGACAAACGTCGTGTTTGTCTACATCGAAGGGGTGAAAGAAAACCGCGGTAGGGATTTCTTGGAGACGGCTAGAAAAGTGTCCGCACGTAAGCCAGTTGTAGTGTACAAGGCTGGTAAGACTAAGAGAGGTGGTGCTGCAGCCGCGAGCCACACGGCAGCCCTCGCAGGCGATTACACGTTGTATAGAAGTGTCTTCAAGCAGAGTAGGGTCCTAGAGGCAACGAGCTTTGACGAGATAATGGATCTAGCGAAGGTTTTGTCTACGCAACCTTTGATGAAGGGTAGGAGAGTCTACATAGTCACAGATGCTGGGGGTGTCGGAGTCATGCTCACAGACGCCATTGAACTCAGCGGGCTTGAAGTACCCGAGACCCCAGCTGATTTAAGGGAGAGGCTGGGGGGTTTCCTACCACCTTACTGTATCGTAGGGAACCCGATTGATTTAACAGGCGATGCAGACGACGAGCGTTTCATAAGAGTCCTCGACGAGATATTGCCGAGAAGCGATGTGGACGCCGTTGTTGTAGTCGCCTTACCCCAGATACCTGGGTTGAAGGGGAGCTTATTCGAATATCTTGTAGAGGCCAAGAAGTATGGTAAGCCAATACTAGTAGTGTTGATAGGAGGCGAGCTAGCGGTAGACTACCGGAGGTTCCTCGAGGAGAAGGGCATACCCGTGTTTGAGTCGCCGGAGAGACTGGCAAAAGCTTTATGTGCTTTATATACTTACTCTCAGATTAGAATTAATGGTGGCACATCTTGAGCTCCAGCGACATAGTGAAGAGTGCCCTGAGTGAGGGGAGGCCGAAGTTACTCGAACATGAGGCTTTGAGGCTGATGGAGTTGTATGGGATTAAAGTAGCAGACTATGGGTTCGCGGCGACACCCGCTGAGGCCGGGCTCGTATCAGAGAAGATAGGCTACCCTGTCGTTGTCAAGGTGGTCTCACCCGATATAAGCCATAAGACGGATGTAGGGGGAGTTATACTAGGTCTGAAAAGCAGAGACGAGGTTGTTCAAGGTTGCGAGAGAATAATGAAAAATGTGAGTGAGAGGCAACCGGGTGCCAGGGTGACGGGTTTCCTGGTGCAGAAGATGATGCCTCAAGGCCTCGAGGTGATCATAGGTGGTACGCGAGACCAGGTCTTCGGCCCAGTGGTCATGTTTGGACTGGGAGGCATATTCGTGGAGGTTCTACGAGATGTCACATTTAGAGTTGCACCCGTCAGTATTCAAGACGCTTTGGAGATGCTGGGAGAGATTAAGGCTAGTAAAATACTTGACGGGTATAGGTCCCAGCCCCCGATCGACAAGAACGCTATTGCTAGTATGATAGTATCGTTGTCTAAGCTGATGGAGGAGAACCCTTACATCTTCTCCGTAGACTTAAACCCTGTGATAGCTTATAGTAGTGGGGCCGTAGTCGTAGACGCTAGGGTAATAGTAAGTAAGGCTGGCGTGGTGAATCACTGAGTGTCAGGGGACGAGTTTACCCAGGACCCTATTCTGGTTTCCACCAGCAGAGAAATAGATAAGACTAGAACCGCTATCTCCCAGTTGAAAGAACAGAGAGCCAGCTTAATAGTCGAGTTAAAGAATCTTAGAGCGCAAAGAAGAGGCTTGATCGATGAGATCAGGAAACTTAGAAATGAGTATAAGAGTCTGAGAGAAAAGTATGGGAAGCTGGTGGAGGAGAGAAGAAGGCTTGTAGGTGAGTTAAAGGCTAAACGCGAAGAGTACGCTTCTCTAATAGAGCTGGCGAGGAGTAAGAAGATTGAAGTAGATAATCTGAGTAGAGAGGTTAAACTGCCTATAAGTGTCATCGTGGATGAGATAAACAAGTTGGAGTGGAGTCTCCAGACAAGAGTTCTCACACTCGAGCAGGAGAATGAAATTATAAATAAGATTAAACGCTACGAGCAACTTTTAGATAAAGCTCGTAAAGCAGTTAACGGGAGGAACGAGTACCTCGAGTTAAAGGCCTACATAACATCCTTGAAGGTGCAGATAGCTGATTTAAGAAATAAGATCAAAACTCTTTCCGATGAGGTTAGCAGGCACCGGGAGATGATCCTCAAGCTAAGACAGGAGATCGCAGAGAAATCGAGCTCTATAACCCAGTTAACAAGTATGGTAAAAGAGAAGCAGAAGAGTGTAGAAGATTTAAACAAGGAGATCGAGAAAAACAGGGTAAGGCTGGGTGAATTAAGAGAGGAGTACAATAAGAGGGTTCAAGAGTTAAAGAAGGCTAAGGCATCCAAGATACTCGAGGAGAAGAGGAGAGCCGTGGAAGAAAGGTTGAGGTCTGGCGTTAGAAAGCTTACGTTGGAGGATCTCAAATTGCTGTACTCTACTCCGGAGGAACTGGAGGAGGACGGCTAATTACCTACCAAACCTTCTCTCCCTAGCCTGGTAGCTTCTGATAGCCCTCCAAAAGTCGATTCTCCTGAATTCCGGCCAGTAAACATCGCAGAAGTACAGCTCACTGTAGGCTGTTTGCCATAGAAGGAAGTTGCTTATCCTCACCTCCCCACTAGTCCTTATAACTAGGTCAGGATCTGGTAGATCGCTTGTCATAAGATACTTGGAGAATGTCTCCTCTGTTACATCGCTTATTTTCACATGACCTTTCTCATAGTCGCTTATAAGCTTTCTAACTGCCTCTATGATCTCCTGCCGGCCCCCGTAGCAAACCGCTATTGTAAGGGTTCTATCCTTGAACACGCTACTCTTCTCCTCAAGCTTCTTGACCTCGTCGACTAGGTCTTGAGGCAGGTAGCTTAAGTCGCCTATTACTTTAACTCTTATCCTCCTCTTCTCTATTTCACCTGATTCAAGTAGTTCTCTGACCCCTCTCCTCAGCAAGCTGAGCAGATGATCGAATTCGTCTCTGCTCCTGTACTTACAGTTCTCGCTACTCATCGCGTAGACTGTTACATACTTCACGTTTAAATCCCATATCCAGTCTAAAACCTCTTTAATCCTCTCGTAACCTGTTTCATGCCCTTGTATAGGGTCGAGGCCGAGCCTTCTAGCCCACCTCCTATTACCGTCGGGTATTATACCAATATGCTCTGGGAACGGGCCATCCTTTATTTGAAGCCAAAGCCATTTCTCGTATATGTCCTCGAGAAGTCTCTTCTCCAGGAACCCCCCTACTCTAAAGACAAGTTTCTCTATCCTCGCCTTAAAATCATTGGCATATCTAGTAAGCATTTAAGCACCCATTGCAAATTTACTAGTTTTTAAAAGTCTTTAAGAAGTTTATAAGGAGGTTTCATAGTCTAGTATTGGAAGGTGTTGTTTATGTCTTACTACCAGGGCAACGACATGAAGAAGATTACAGGCGGTTTAAAGGCTAGACATCGCGATAAAAGAAAATTTGAGCTGGGGGCTCCGGCAACGAACACTGCTCTCGCAAGCGAGGAAGAGAGAAAAATCGTGAGGACTATGGGAGGGAACATCAAAGTTAAACTAACTAAGGCACAGTATGTCAACGTGTTTATTCCAGGCGAGAAGAACGTTAGGAAGGTTAGAGTACTGGATGTCGAGAAAACCCCGTCAAACCCGCAGTTAGCTAGGTCGAAAATCATCGTTAAAGGGGCTGTTGTTAAAACAGAGATAGGGCTTGTAAAGATAACTTCTAGGCCTGGACAGGATGGGGTGTTGAACGGTATACTAGTTAAGTAGGGTACTTGATGGTGTTTTATTGAGTAGAGATCTCAAAGAGAGGAAAATCGTTGTATACCCGCAATATCTTGACTGCTCGGCTTCAAGAAGCCAGGGTAGAAAAGTGCCAAAAACACTCTGCTTATCAAATCCCACTGTCGAGGACATAATGAAAGCCGCTCAGGAGATAGGTCTGGAAGCCGAGGTAGAGCCCGGGAAAAAATACCCTAAAATGTGGAGGAGGAGTGGGAGAGTTATCGTGAGCAAAAAAAGTAGTAAGAGTAGGCTGTTAAACATGATCGCTTCTGAGGTTAAGAAGTTGAAATCCAAGGTATCCGGGTAGTCCTACCCGCAGGGATTAACCTCAGAATGCGGCTCCGAGGCCCAAATTTAAGAACCTACACACCCGGTCAACTCGTTTTCACATATCTTAGAGAAATAGGCGAAAAATATTATGTGAGGATAATCCATAAAAATAGTATTACGATTTTCTTTACTTCAATATTGAAGTTCTAATGTAATACTATTTGTAATTCATTCATGGATGTTAAAGGGTTTCCAGTTAAATACTGTTGAGGTAGGGTAATACCCCTGGGGGTCTAGTAGGGTTTGAGGCGTTTGGGTTTCATAGAGATTATCGGTAGAAGTGGCATCCTTATTGTTAAACCCTCTGTAGAGGTGAGAGGCGAGTTAATTGGTGGTTTGGTCTACGACTCTAATCTACGGAGATTGGGTAAAATCGTTGATGTGATTGGCAGGGTCGACGACCCCAGGGTTGTTGTCAAACTGGAGTCCAAGGAACTAGCCTCCACGATTAGAGACTACAACGTGTATTACCAGCCCGGTAAACGAGGAGAGTATAGGAGAGGCGGGGTTCATGGTTAAAATTGAGGCGGCAACACTGAAATGCCCTGTCTGCGGTAGCGAGACGATAGTGTTCGACTACTCCCTAAACGCGTATGTCTGCTCAGTCTGCGGCACTGTGATAGACGAGAAGCCTATGGACTACGGTATAGAGACTATTATCCGGGACGATAACACTCCTAGGGTAAGTGGCTCATACACGAACAGGGTTCACGACAAGGGTATAGGTGGGACAGAGATAGCGGGGGGAGTGATAAAACACGTTAAAGAGGGGAGGAGCTGGGTTGCTAGGCAGAAGGATGTTAGAGTTGGTAAAAACGAGAGGATAGTCGAGAAAGCGTTAAAGCATCTAAATGATCTTGTCAAGCTCATTAAACCTCCGACAGCTGTAGCTGAGACGGCCGGCGAGATCCTCAGGAAAGCCGTTGAGGGGAAGAACTTCAAGGAGAAAACATTGAAGAGAATGGCTGTAGCATCTCTCTACTTGTCCTACAAGATACACGGGTATCCCAGACCATTTAAACAATTCGCACTCGACCTTGGTTTAGAGCCCCAGGAGATATGGAATGCTATTAAAATGGTGAGCGAATCTGTCAAAGACCTTAACAAGAAGCTAACTAGAAACGACCCTCAGACAATTATATCGTTTATAACAAAGAAGGCCAACCTGCCACCTCAGGTGGAGTTTGTGGCTAGCAAGATAGTATCAGACCTCTTGGACACAGGGCTGGTAAGCGGGAAAGGGCTTTCAAGCCTAGCAGCTTCATCGGTGTACGTTGCATCCATCCTGACCGGCCATAGGAGAACTCAAATAGACATAGCTAGAGTTGTCGGTTTAACGGATGTAGCCATTAGAAACTCTTATAGTGAAATAGTGCGGAATCTCGATATTGTAATAAAAATGTGATTTACCCGTATTCGGTTTTTCTCATGTTGAATTATAAACCCTTTACATCAAAATAAATACTTGGCTTAAGAAGCTTGTTTGCCAACGGGTTTGATGCCATGGATAGAGAATCCACCGCAGGCAAAATTCTAGAATTCTTATTGGAAAACGAGGGAAGGGATGTACTGCAGAGCGATTTATGGAAGGAGCTAGGTTTATCGAGTAAGGATGTTTCAAAAATTTTGAAAAAACTCGAAGAGGAGGGGTTGATAAAGAGGGAACCGGTAGTGTACAAGGGGAGGAAAACATATAAGATAATGGTGTTGTCGGATAGCTTACTCAACTCTGATAAGATAGGGGTTACTCGTTCTGTTGGCAGGTATTTGATGAGGAAGCTGGTTAATGAGGCATTAGATATCCCGTGTTTATCATGCCCGTATATAAGTAAGTGCTATGAAGGGGGATTCTATGACCCGGTCAACTGCCAGTTCCTAAATGAATGGGTTCTGAGAAATATGCGTGACAGGAAGCAGGGAACCTCACTTCCCGCTCAACCCTAGAATAGTGCTCTCCACAATTTTCAAGGGGGCGTTTGTCTTTAAACCACGTGGGTCCAGGTGTGTTCTGGACGCCTTGAAGCCCAATTCCTCAAGCCTCTCCACAAGGAGCTCCATATTAGGCATATCAGCCCTGATCTTCCTGCACAACAAGTCAAGCCTTATGAAAGGCTCGTTTACACTAAATTCTTTCTGAGCATACTCAACGTATTTTAACACCTCTCTCCTCTGGAGGAACAGCGTCTTCTCTAAGACGGCTAGAAGCCTCCTTGCAAAGTTCTCATCGCCTATAGGACAGATCCACAGAGGACCTATAAACAACGGTCTATTACCGTCGCTGCAATCAAACTCCTTGTCTCTATCATACTTGAAACCTCTCTCCAGGGTGGTCGGGCAATACCATATGTAGCCCCTGCACTTGGAGATTACATTAAACGGATTTTTCCTCTCAGCTACGTAGAAGACGCGGTAATAGTGGGCTTTGCTTAGGTATAGTACGGGGGTTATGGTGTAGTTCATCGCGGAGGCTCTTAGAGCAATGTTGTACGTTAGAAGCCTGAGTCCGAGTTCGCTCTTGAAGTCAACGTCGGCGCAGTCAAGCCAATATCTTTTCAAAGTCTTATCTTTGTTAACGCACGCCAACGGACCTTTATCTGTCGCTGAAACACCTATTAAAGCTTTTTTGCCAAGGGGCTTTAAAGAGCTCTCAATGTAAGGTATGGGGGAGCCATATGGGTCTATATCCACGTAGTCCACGAAAACACCGGTGAATGTAAGCAGGTTTCCAAGAGCATTCGCCTCCATGTTGAAGGGTGTCAGCTCACTCTCAAGCTTGTTCAACTTGATGTTCTCTACCATAAAATCAAAGGCTCTAGGATCTACATCGTTGACTATTCCAACACCTCCGGCTTCGAGGGCTATCCTGATCCCTCTTACACCTGTCCCAGCCAGTAAGTCCACGAAGAAGAATTTTTTATCATTGAAAAACGCTCTCAATGCTAGTATAGTGATATCCCTCGACAACCTGGCCGAGGGATTATAGAATACGGGCATCCAGGCTGGTTCGACGAGGCCGTCCTCCCTAATATACTCGGATAAATCGGGTACATAAAGCCTGGCCAAGCCTTCCTCAACTAGAACAATCTTCCTCGGAAGTTTCACCACGACCTCCTAATCAACCTTTAATTCTCTCGACAACAGACTTCGGGAGAGTTCGATTCAACATATCCCTGTTTTCAAATGTTAAAAACAGTTTTTCAGAACTCTCTAATAGCTTCAAGATATCTGGGTCTGAAAGCCGGTGGTGGACTACTAGAATAGAGGGCTTGCCTAAGTGCAAGGCTTCAATTAGTAGGGGCTTGAAGCTAGGTAGTTTAAGCTCCATTGGGCCAACTTCGTCCACGCATAGGACATCGCTCTTTGCTACAACTTCTTTGCTCAACGCTCTCTCCACAATTCTATTGGCTTCCCCGACGAATACCCCGTAGGCCCCGACTCTTACATGTGAGGAATAATCTCTTTTAGCTAGCCAAGCCCAGTCTCCTGTAGACAAATCCTGTATTTTAAAGCCTATTCTAACCCCCGACATATCTCTTTCTTCAAAAGCAATTAAGCCAGCTACGCTGAGATTGTTTAGTCTAAGCATCTCAACGACTCTGTTAAATAGCGTGGACTTGCCTACTCCGGGCCTCCCCGTTATGACAAGCATATAACCCATTTCCTTTTACTCACCAAAAATCTCTTTTACCGCGTGTTTGATTTTTTCAATTTTCTTCTCATCATCTATGAAGATTGGAGCCGACTTTGTTATGCTCGACATCTTCACAGCATTCTCAGTCTTCAACTCCATTTCCTCCCTTGAGTAACCGGCTAATTGAATTATAGATACCGATTTATCATCTTTCACGAGAGCGCCATCTACCGGGGTTGTTGAGAACTCGAATACCCTGAGATGCTTGATCTTCACCGCCTCCGCTAGATTATAGAGCACCTTGTTTTCTATGGGTACCTCGGGTTGATTAAATAGACTTTCATCCATTAGATCCACCTCCTCGAAGACGTCCTCGCCCATCAGGTTTGCTATCTTAATAGCGGTCTGAATGGAAGTCATAGATCGTTTTGTCTCATATTGATATATTGTCTCCTTTGATACATTCAGTTTGTTTGCCACCTCACTCCGGGATAGACCTAGCTCAATTCTTTTCCTTGCGAAGCTCTTGTTGTCTATTCTAAGTAGGTATGTTCCTCTTAGATTGATGATCAGTGGTCTATTGTTCCGTAAGAAATAGTTTCTCAACAGGTTTTTGTTAACAACGTAGATGTCGTTCCTAACGTAGACTACATCATCCTCCATCTCATTTCTCCAATATTTCTCGGAGACTATGAGCACTGAAGCCTTGTATGTGGCTGATAATTTTTTTAAATCATCTATCTCTCTTCTGCTAATCCTCCCCGAATTGTAGACTACTTTCAAAATAATCTTTCTACCGCCAGATCCACCCACAATATCAACACTGCGCCCCTCTTCCGGGTAGTCGATTTCCCTCACAATAAAACCGGCCCTGCTAAGTATATCGAGTGTTTCCTCGGTGAGCTCGTCAAGCATTCTACTCCTCATCTATAATACACCGTAGTTCTATTATATACAAATCTCCGAGATTCATCTTTTGAACCTAGCGTAGACCATAGCGTGGTCTTTGTCGTATGGCTCTAGGTGAACCACATCCACTATCTCGAAACCCCTGTTTTTCAGGGTTTCAATCTCCCTTCTATACACCTCGCTCGGCTCCTTGGTTACATCAATACTTCTCGCCTTGATGGCTAGAAGTAGGTAGCCATCGTTCTTAAGGAAGAAATCAGCGTTGTCGGCTACTACAGAAGCCTGCTCTGGTTGCGCTATGTCTGCGTAGACTCCATCGACCAACTCGACTATATGTCTGTATAGCTGGGGTTTTCTGGCGTCAGCTAGGATTGGATAGAGGTTCCGTCTTAAGTCTGCCAGGGCCACAAACTCCCTCATTACTCGGGGGGCGAACTCCACACCATATATCCTGCCATTCAATCCTATTATATCAGATATATGGCTTGCAGTGGTGCCTGTGGCGACGCCTAGGTATAATATTGAATCACTCTCCCTAATAGGTTGCTCGCTCAGACCGTTGGCTAAAGCTCCGGCAAGCTTACTTCTATAAGTGTTCCACTCCCTGTACTCAACTCCTCCATGTTTAAACAGCTTCTCCCCGTAGACCCTGTGACCGGGCACAAGGTTTTTCGTTGCCAGCCTGACACTCCCATCCTCCAACTCAACGATAAAGACACCGTAGTATTTCTCGTGGGGTTTAATAGAGGCGGCCTCGCTCATGGTCTTCACCTCTTCTTCTCCCTAACCCTCCTAGATGGTTTAGCCTCCTCGGCCTTCTTAGCGGGCGGCTTAGCGTAAAGCTTCTTGATCTCGTCTATCCTCTCCTCGAGCTCTTTAACCAGTTTATCTCCTATAAACCTCCCGCTGTAGTAGTCTATTTTAGCGGCTATAGCGAGCTTAGAAGCTAAAGCCCTAGCAATCTTCCCTCTCTGCCATCTCGGGCTCTTGTGTATAGCTGGGTACTGGAATATAATACCGTGCTTAGGAGGTTTACCCCCCGTCCTCAAAGCTCTGAACAACGCTTTCTCAGCACCTAGCACTTGAATAGTGCTGGCTGGATGCTTAGCTAGACTCTCCAGGCTGCCAGCTAGACTTAGAAGTCTCGCCCCAAGTTTGCTACCCACGAGAGCCGTCACGTTGGGCGCTACCTCCTTCATGACAGCGTCTATGTAGTCTCCAAGTGTTTCTCTCAACTCGTATAGGTCTAGGATAATGCTTGCAAGCGTCTTAATGTACTCCATGTCGAAGTCGCTGAGGTCAGCCCCAATGCTTTTATTCGCGGCCTCAGCTATCTTGGCCGCCAGCTCCTCGCTTAAGCCAAGCCTCTTCAGCTTCTCGAGGGTTATATTACTCCTGTCCCCGAGCTCGCGTACTATCAGAGCGTAGTCGTGATGGTCTTTAACCAGCTCATCCAGTTCGGGGAAGTGTATGCTATACCATTCTCTAAGCCTTGATACATATAGGTTTATCGTCTTATCGATATCATCTATCGCTCTAATAGCTTGGACGGCCAGTAGATCCCTCTTCTGCGCCTCTTTTCTCAGTTTTCTCCTCGTTAGCTCGAGCGATATCTCGTGTAGTCTGGTGAAATACTCTTCTTCCGATCCGCAAAGGCCTAGTTCCACAGCTAGTTTAGGCAGAGACTCTCTGAACTTGACTAGGACTGCGGGTTTAACAGCTATCTTGGGTGTTAGATTCAAAGAGCTGACTATCCTCCCATCTTCAATTGTCTCAACAACTATCTCCGTGAACCCCGAGGCCTTAGCTTTCTCTAAAACCTCCTTAGCCTGTGTGGTCGCCTTCCCCTCTTCCTGGTCAATAAGATAGTCTATTATCTCGTTCGTCTTAAACGGTGCTAGACTCTCGGCAACTCTTCTACCTTCCTCGTCTAATAGGAAAGCCCCTAGGACATTCTGCGTAAAATACATGGTTGTCATTCTTCCACCTTTCTTTCACTAATTCTACTTAATCACACACTTATTTAAATATCCCTGAAAGAAATAATTCCCCTAGGTGGTTACACTATGCCTAGCCACGGCTCGTTAACTAAGGCTGGTAAAGTGAGGAGCCAGACTCCTAAGATATCGCCTAAAGGAAGGAAGAATAAGCCTCCTAAGGTGAGGAATAGAGTAGAGTATGTTAGGAGAATTCTAGCTCCAGCCTCAAAGACCACGGCTGGTTGAACCACCCAGTTTTTCTCAAAAGCTGTAAATCTTAATATGTTTATGATGAATCGCGTTTTCCTTAATATAATTACTTAGAGGGTGCCAGGTTTTTTCGCACAGGGAAGATTACTTATTTAGCCGTGTTTCAAATTCTGTGTAACAGGGTCTATTAGACATGTTTGTCTATCATGGGTACACCGGTAAGCTAGCATCGTTGCTGTCAAGTAGGAACATCGAGCCAGGTGATCGAGTAAAAGTGGTTAAAGGAGGTGAAGTATTCGAAGGCGTTTTAATGCCCAGGTACACTATCAGGAGGGGTGAGGACATACTAGTTATAAAACTTGATAACGGTTATAATGTCGGGATCAAAATCGATGAGAGTTCCCAGATATCCCTTTTATCGAAAAAACCTAGGCTGGAGAGACGTGAGCGTGGAGGGGGGTCTGGGGCACGCAGAGGGGAGGTAGTATTACTCAGCACTGGCGGCACTATTGCTTCTAGAATCGACTATGAGACGGGCGCAGTCATACCGGCATTATCGACTGAGGAAATAGTTGAGTGGGCGCCGGACCTGGCTGATATAGCATTATTCGAGGCGAGAGAGATTATGAGCGTTTTCAGCGAGGATATCACGCCGGAGGACTGGGAGAGGCTTGCGAGAGAGGTCTATGAGGAGATGAAGAGGGGCGTTTCAGGCGTGGTTGTAGCTCATGGGACAGACATGATGTCCTACTCCGCGGCTGCACTCGCTTTCGCAATAAGGGATAAACCTGTCCCAATAGTATTCGTTGGGTCGCAGAGGAGTAGCGATAGACCCAGCAGTGACTCAATACTCAACTTGAAAGGGGCTTTCATCACCGCCGCCAAAGCTCCTCTAGCCGAATCCGTCGTGGCGATGCACGCCTCCACATCGGACGAGATGATCGCTGTTCACAGGGGTGTGAAGGTGAGAAAGATGCACACCAGTAGGAGGGATGCATTCCAGTCCATAAACGACAAGCCTATAGCACTAGTCAACCCTTACACGGCGGAGATAAAAGTTGTTGGGAGAATACTCCGGGAGAGGGATCGGGGTAGGACGCCTATACTAGAGGGGAGATTCGATAATAGAGTCGCATTGGTGAAAGCCTACCCCGGCGTCCAAGCCGAGATAATAGACTTCCTCGTAGACAAGGGTTTCCACGGTATAGTAATCGAGGGAAGCGGGCTCGGTCATATAGCCAACAGGCTTATCGAGTCGATAAAGAGAGGTGTGGAAAACGGGATACCTATCGTCATGACAAGCCAATGTCTCTTCGGTAGGGTGAACTTGAACGTCTACTCTACCGGCAGGAGGCTCCTTGAGGCTGGAGTGATACCTCTCGAAGACATGTTGCCTGAGGTAGCGTATGTAAAGCTGTCATGGGTGCTGGCGAATAAATCGAGGGATGTGAGTGAAGTCAGGAGGTGGATGCTGGCAAACCTCGAAGGGGAGATCAATTACAGGCATACACTCGACCTATTCCCGAGGTGGCCTTATGAGTAAAAGGGAAACCGGGGTAGATTACAGGAAGGCTGGTCTGAGAGTTGGGCTAGAGATACACATACAGTTAGACACTAGAGAGAAACTCTTCTGCAACTGCCCTACGAAACTTGTTGAAGAGGAGGGCGACGTCTTCACCAGAGAGCTGAGGCCTTCTAGAAGTGAAATGGGTGAGGTTGACCAGGCTGCTGTACTCGAGTGGAAGAAGGGGAGGAGGTTCAGGTACTCCTCGCCTAGAGAATCCTCGTGTCTCGTTGAAGCAGATGAAGAACCGCCGCACCCCATGAATATGGAGGCTCTAAAAATCGCACTAGCAATCGCCCTCTCGTTGAATATGAGGATTGTAGACGAAGTCTACACCATGAGGAAGATCGTGATAGACGGTAGTAATGTAAGCGGATTTCAGAGAACAGGCTTGATAGCGTTAAACGGCTGGCTTGAGGATGAAGAGGGTAGGATCGGTATTCAGACCCTATGCCTAGAGGAGGATGCTGCCAGGAAGATAAGTGAATCCGAGTTTGAAGTCCACTATAAGTTGGATAGAATGGGTATACCGTTGATTGAGATAGCTACGGCACCAGACATCCATAGCCCCGAGCAGGCTAGGAGAGTGGCTTTTAAAATAGGCCAGTTAGTGAGGTTGACTGGTAAGGCTAAACGAGGCCTCGGATCGATAAGGCAGGATGTGAATGTGAGCATAGAGGGGGGTGGTAAAGTTGAAATTAAGGGAATACAGCACCTGTATTTAATACCGAAGGTTATAGAGTACGAGGTTTTAAGGCAGACGAGGCTTCTATGGCTCAGGGATGAGCTTGCTAGGAGAGGTTTGGCCAAGGAGTCTATTAGAGTCGAACCCGTTGATCTAACCGAGTTCTTCAAGAACACGCAGTCTAAGCTCATTAAGAAAATGATATCGGGGGGAGACACTGTCGTGTACGCGCTCAAGCTCGAGGGGTTCAAGGGCCTGATAGGCCTAGAGTTACAACCTGGTAGGAGGTTTGGGACTGAGCTAGCCGACTACGCTAGGGTTTGGGCTGGGGTGGGAGGTTTAATCCATAGCGATGAGCTACCGGGGTACGGGATAAGTAGTGGGGAAGTCGCTGAAATATACAAGAGGCTTGGTGGCGACCCTGAGAGAGATGCTTTTATCATAGTGGCCGGCGAGAGGGGCAAGGTTAAGAAAGCGATAGAGGTTGTCGTGGAGAGAGTTAGAGTCGCCTTCGAGGGTGTACCAGAGGAGACTAGAGGAGCCAACCCAGATGGTACAACCAGGTACATGAGGCCTAGGCCGGGTAAAGCTAGGATGTACCCTGAGACGGATATACCACCAATATTGATCACTAATGAATTGATAGAGTCGGCTAGGAGGCTTGTCCCCGAGTCTTTTGATGTCAAATTAAAGAGGTTAACAAGCGAACACGGCTTGAGCGGAGACCTAGCGTTAAACCTGGTCAACGATATAAGGCTAGACCTCTACGAGAAGCTCGTTGAAAAATGGAGGGGAAAGATCCCTCCTGTGGTAGTCGCTTCCACTTTAGTCAACACACTTAGAATGCTTGAAAACGAGGGGGTTCACGTGGAGAATATCGAGGATGAACACATAGAAAAAGTGATCGAATATGTGGCTGAGGGCAGGCTAGCTAAGGAGGCTATCCCAGATCTTCTCAGGAAAATCGCTGAGAGGCCTACAGGCAAAATAGATGAGATACTGGAGGAGATGGGTTTAAGGATGGTCTCAGAGAACGAGGTTGTAGACGTTGTTAATAAGGTGATCGAAGAGAACCTTGAAAAATTGAAATCAAAGCCCGGTAAGGCTTTTAACATAGTGATGAGCGAGGCTATGAGGATATTGAGAGGTAGAGTAGATGGGTCGCTCGTGGCAGATATCGTTAAAAAGAAGCTAAGCGAATTAAACATTACGTGAGAAACAGATGCAGCGATGAGGAGTACTCCCGTCTATGACTCAATGATTTGAAGGCATTTGGCCGAGCGGCATGATTAAGCGTGATGAAGTCCAATAATATGATCGATGATCTAACACGAGCGTGCTGAAGGGCGATGAAGACCCTTGGCCGCTGTAGAAAAACGGATGATCATAATGGTAGCCTCAGAGCCGCCCATTTAAATGTCTCGAAGATTACGGAGACCATAGCTTCAACACCACCCCTTCATATCTTGCGGAGACACTCCTCCAGAACACCCCGAGCTAGGGGTATCCGGGAGGTGTTAAGATGGGTGAAAGGGATGTACTCTACAAGACCTTAGAGGAGGTATCCTATCTCTCCATAAGAGCAGAGTCGCTGAAGGAGATAAGCCGGATCACCGGCATCCCGTATGACAGATTGGCTAAGATCGTGAGACGGGGGATAAGATCAGGACTATTACACGAATACTACCATGCTGGCATACACAAGCCGGGGAGAACAGAGTTCCACGTGATAGGTATGTCGCAGAAAATCCCTCAAAGACTCTGTTTAAGCGGTCTACAACCAAAGATCGTATACTCCTCTTTCACATCAAAACCTGTCCTACTTGTTTACAAGGTGGCAGGGGAGGTTGGTGAGAGTAGGTATGAGTACATATGTAAGAGCCTTTTCCGAGGTTTAATTAGGGATGTTATTATACCTGTCGAGAAGAACGGTTCAGTGGAATTTGTTAGGTTCGATGAGATTGTTGGGGGAGACTCACCTGTAGATCTAGATTTCATTGATGAGGTAACTCTTTTAACAATTTTCAAATCCTATAACCCTCCTTCAAACCCATTAGGCTTGGCGGAATTGTACAGGTTAGTCGGCCTCGGGGTATCCTATGGAAGCTTCATAAACCACTATTACAGACATATCCGCGGCAAGCTAGTTAAGAGGCGCCTAGTCTTAAGGAGAGAGGGGAGCTACGCCATCCTCATAGCCTCATCGCCGAACATATCTGTGCTCAGAGATTTGATTAACGAGCTAGTTAAAATACGAGTAGTCACAGGTGTCGACCAATTAAATTTAGTGGACTACTCCCCGGTTATCGCTGTAGCGCATGTTTGGGTAAATCCGCAGCACTTATACTCGATAAATGTTAATCACGATGTTTTTAATTTCGCCAGTTACGAATTCTACTTAGTTAGACCACAGGGAGGTTAGTCTTGGCCGGGAAAGAAAGAACCCTAACTCCCGAGGAATTCGCGAAGATTATCAGGGTAGCTGGTAGTTTGGCATCCTACTCGGGCGAGGGGGTTAGGTATAGGCTTCCGGGGGTTGTTGAAATAGACGTCGACTCCTTCAACGAGCTCTACGTTATCGGGGACCTTCACGGGGATCTCCCGAGTCTGAAATTACTTTTGGACACGAGTGGTTTGCTGGAGAAGCTTGGTAAAAGAGTTAAAGCAGTGTTTCTAGGAGACTATGTTGATAGGGGAGCTCACCAAATTAACCTCTTAGCATATCTTCTGGAATTGAAGATTAAACATCCTGGGGACGTGGTACTTTTACGTGGGAACCACGAGCCTCCAAGCTGGCTTACGCCTTATCCCCACGACTTCCCCTACAGGGTTTCACAGTATTTTGGCTCGGCGAAATCCAGAGAGATAATGCGCCTAACGTATATGTTGTTCGAGAGACTCCCACTTGCGGCCGTGGTTGAGGGTGAGGCAGTTTTCTTACACGGAGGTCCACCTTTTAGAACTATGAGCGCCAGGAGTCTTGAAGAGGTACTATTAATAGGAGACCCGGCCTACGACGACCTAGACATGGAATCCATCCTATGGAGTGACCCAATAGATGAGGAGATAGACCTGGCGGAATCTATGAGAGGAGCCGGCTTCCTCTATGGTTTCAAGGTGACCGACAGATTTCTCAAGCTGACTGGGGCAAAGTTTATTGTAAGAGGGCATGAAGCAGTAGATGGGTATAAGATAAACCATGAGGGAAGGGTGATAACGATTTTCAGCGCACCAGGCCCATATGAGTTGAGTTCAACTGGTTTGATGAGGTTGGTTAAGACGAATAGCGGGTTTAAATACGAATTGCTGAAGATAGGGGTCTCATCCCGGAGGATAATTGACAGTTTTTCCTTCGAGTCTATTAAGTAGAGTTTAGTTTATAAGGAATAGTTGTTTATAACAACACTCGAAGCTGGGGCGTTGTCGAAGTGGTTGGTCAATCAGCGCTTGATACCTTCATGGATATGACTGACGAACTTCTCGGGGATATAATTGAGGAAGTAATAGAGGAGTACTACGAGGATAAAATTAACATAGAAGACGAGTACGAAGATGTATTGAACTACATTGTCAGAAGGCTGGTAAAGAAAGCAGGTAGGAAGAATAAAGGGGAGAAATACCTCAAGATCCTCGAGAGGTTGAGGAATAAAACACCGGTTGCAAAGCTTGTAATAAGCTACTTAGTATCCGAGTATATTAGGGAAAGAGACTCCGGGTCTCTTGAAACCCCTTCTTCAGGGGAAGAATACATATAGGGGGTTCTCATTCCCCGTAAATCCCGCGGGGTAAAATCTTCAGGGGAAAAGGAGAAAGTAGAGGCTAAGACGCGTAAGAAGACTAGTAGAAAGAAGGTCTTCGAGGCAAGCGATTTATTAGATAAGATGTACAGCCATGTATACGATGCTCTGGGTTTCTCGCAGCTAGGATTAGACGATGAGAAATCAAGGAGAATAATACTGGATGTACTAGACCTCGTCACTCAGGGACTCTCATCTAAGCCCGACCTAGAGACGGTACTCAGGAGGATTAGGAGATTTAAGCCTCAAGTAAACGAGCTGATATCGCTTAGGCTCCTCGAGCTAGTCGAGAAACCAACTCGCGAACAACTCGAATTCATCATTTACAATGGGGGGAGGGCTGTTGTCAACGAGGTCAGTAAGCTCTACAAGCTTGCGAGGGAGTATGGTAGGGAAGATCTAATATCAGCCCTACAATACGCTTGGTCGAAGTTTGGGATTAGATCGCCTGTTCAATGCCCTAAATGCGGCTTCAACTCCATAATGCCGGACTACTCCTGCTTCGTGTGTGGAGCTGTCGTAGGGGAGAAATATATTAGGGAGGCTCTAGGCTTCAGCGAGAAACTCCGGTTGTTTATTGAAACGGGGAGTGTTAGCGAGCTAAGGGTCGCGGTTGAGAGAGGATACGTCTTGTTGGGAGAGGACGGTGTCCACCATCCATTGTATAAACCCCCTAAACCCACCCTGCTCTTCCAGGTGTACTTGAAACCCGGTGAAATCTCCACTATTATTCAGGAGATCGACAACCGCGAGCAACCATTCTAGGCAAAACAAACTATATCTTCAGGCTTAGTCTGATACTCTCGAAAACAGCTCTTATCCCACGTCTCAAAACCATTAGATCCAGCTTCGGATTTCCAAAACACCCTTTCTGTTCGAAAATAACGTTTCTCTTGTAGAAGACTCTTAGGGCAGGGGTCTCTTCGACCCCCTCAGCTAAGGCACTATGTTCTTTTACATTAACCCTGCAGAATATTAATCTAGAGTCGGCTACCTTACCCAGCTCTTTAACCACTTCTGAGAAGATCTTAGATCCTTCTACATCCGGGTCATAGTACTCTATTACAACCGGTTCATCGGAGGATAAAACTCTCTCAAGCTCTTCCTTGTTGGTTAGCTCGATGCTCAAATACTTCCCCTTCAACCATACTTTATCCTGAAACACCTTTATTAAACCGTTGAGAAAGGTTTATATAGAAGTAATATCATCACCTTTAAGAGAACTAGTTCATGGAGGTTGTATCCAATGGCCATGTATGGTATACCAGTCTTGATATTGAAAGAAGGCTCGCAAAGGACTGTTGGCAGGGAAGCTCTAAGAGCCAACATAATGGCTGCCAGGGCTCTAGCAGAGGTGTTGAAGACTAGCCTAGGCCCTAGAGGATTAGACAAAATGCTGGTCGACAGCTTCGGTGATGTCACGGTGACAAACGACGGTGCTACCATTGTGAAAGAGATGGAGGTTCAACACCCGGCCGCCAAGCTCTTAGTGGAGGTCGCTAAGGCCCAGGACGCTGAGGTTGGAGATGGAACAACCTCAGCTGTGGTTCTAGCGGGTGCTCTACTGAGGAAGGCTGAAGAGCTCCTAGACCAGAATATTCACCCGACTATAATAATTGAGGGTTATACGAAAGCGTTGAAGGAGGCTCTCAGGTTATTAGAGGACGTTGCGATCAAGGTGGACCCCTCCGATAGGAATGTATTGAGTAAGGTTGTCTCGACAACCATAGCGAGCAAGTATATTGGCGGGCCCTTAGTCAGCGAGAAGTTGACCAACATGTCTATCGATGCAGCTCTGACTGTTGCCGAGAGGAAAGCAGATGGTACATACGATTTCCGGGTTGATGACGTCAAGATCGAGAAGAAGAAGGGAGGCAACGTCCTCGACACCCAACTTGTCTACGGTATAGTGTTGGATAAAGAAGTCGTCCACCCGGGTATGCCTAGGAGAGTTGAGAACGCTAAGATAGCCCTACTGGACGCGGCGCTTGAGGTGGAGAAGCCGGAGATAACAGCTAAGATAAACATCACCAGCCCCGAGCTAATGAATGCCTTCCTAGAGGAGGAAGCTAAGATTCTGAAGGACATGGTCGAGAAGATTGCTGCTACTGGTGCTAATGTTGTTATAACGCAGAAGGGTATTGACGAGGTTGCCCAGCACTTCCTGGCGAAGAAGGGTATTCTAGCGGTGAGGAGGGTGAAGAGGAGCGACCTAGAGAAGCTTGAGAGGGCGACGGGAGGTAAGATTGTAAGCAGTGTCAGGGATCTGAAGCCAGAGGACCTAGGCTACGCCGCTGTAGTCGAGGAGAGGAGAGTCGGCAACGACAAGATGGTGTTCGTGGAGGGATGCAAGAACCCGAGGGCTGTCACGATACTGGTGAGAGGGGCAAGTGACATGGTTTTAGATGAGATTGAGAGAAGCCTGAAAGACGCTTTAAACGTCCTAAGGAATGTCTTGAGGGTACCAAAGATAGTGCCGGGTGGAGGGGCAATCGAGTTGGAGGTGGCTATGAAGCTAAGGGACTACGCTGCTAAGATCGGTGGTAAAGAACAACTGGCGATAGAGGCCTTTGCCTCAGCACTCGAGGAGATACCCTTAATACTGGCTGAGACAGCTGGCTTAGACCCATTAGAGACGCTAATGAAGCTCAGGCAATTCCACAGCGATGGCAAAATCAACGCCGGGATCGACGTTATAAACGGCACGGTAAAAGAGGACATGGTGTCGATCAACGTTGTGGAGCCGCTCCTGGTGAAGAGCTCGATGATCAAGACGGCGGCTGAGGCTGCTTCGGCAGTGCTTAAGATAGACGATATAATTGCTGCAAGCCCGTTGAAGAAAGAGGAGAAGGAGAAGAAGGAGAAAGAGGAAGGAAAAGAGGAAACATCTTTCGGTAAATCGAGCTTCTAAGGAAATATTTTTTAACCGAAATCACAAATCCCACTCTCCATGCTATTATTTAGCGGGATTCCGGTGTTTCTGGATGGTGTCTTCGGAAATCGGGAAGTTGTACTATAGTAGATTGACGAGATTTGAAATGGCGAGGATTGTGGGTGCTAGAGCCCTGCAACTAGCATACGGGGCCCCCCCGTTAATAGATGTATCTTCCCTCCCCGTGAAAGATCCTGTCGCTATTGCGATAGCTGAGTTAATAAGAGGATTGTTGCCAATGTCTATAAAGAGGAGAGGCCTTGATGGAAGCGTCGAGCTCGTCTCAGTCAACAAGCTTCTTACAGACGATAATAAGCGATATCTTGAATCAATTCTCAACAGCTGGGGTCAGGGTAGAAGGCTATAACGTATACACATCCGGTGACCTAGGCGAAGTCGCCGACATAGTGTTATCTGAGCCTCTGAGCGAAGATTTCTTCGATAAACTATACGCGGATTTAATGGATAAAAACTGCATGGTTGTCCAGCTTAGATCCGAGAAGCCTGTTTTAAGAATCATCCCTGTTAGAAAAGGGAAGTCTAAGTGGAAGCTACCGTTGCTTCTAGCAACGTTTGCAACCGTCTTTGCTACAGGCTACGGTTTATCAGCATCGTTTTACACTAGCATGCCTGAGGTTATTGTTTGGGGCTTAGCGTACACGGCAATTTTCATATCAGCTCTAGCAGTCCACGAGTTCGGACATGTTCTCGCGAGCAGGAGAAGTAGGGTTTTAATCGAGGGGCCTTTCTTTATACCGGCCCCACCGATACAGTTAGGATTCATAGGTACCTTCGGCGCTGTCATCAATATGAAGACTATCCCCCCAGACAAGAAGAGCCTTTCGAGGATTGGGATTTCAGGCCCGTTGTTCGGGTTCCTAGCTGGTTTAGCCATAGCTCCGGTAGGCATACTTTTGTCTCAGCCGATTACTATTCAACAAGCGCAGGAGATGGTGGAGGCCGGGCAGGCAACGCCTCTCATGGGTATCCCTCTAGTGTTCCAGGTACTTGAACAGTTAGTGGTGCCCCAGGGCTACACAATACTCTTGCACCCTCTAGCGTTCATAAGCTACATAGTATTCCTTGTGACATTCCTTAACCTAATTCCAATAGGCCAGCTGGACGGCGGGCATGTTGTAAGAAGCTACATGTCGCCGGCACTATATGATATGATTGGTTGGACAAGTATAGCGATTCTTCTACTATTAGGATTATTCTACAGTTTCTACCTTTGGATCGGGGTGATAGCGCTGGTATTCAAGTTGATCTTCGGGAGATATCAGCATCCAGGCTCTGCAAATCAGTATAGCAGGTCGCACAGCCCCGTACACTTGGCCATGTACCTAGCCCTACTCGTCTTAACAGCACCTATCCCATAGAAGATACCCAACTCTAAACGGTTTCAAGGGCGGTAACAATAGCATGGTGGAGCATGTGCAGGGGCATGTTGATTTATGGTCTCTCAGAGGGAGAGTTGTCGTTATAGCCGAGAAGCCGAGGGCGGCGGGTAAAATAGCCGCAGCCATACTACCCAATTACCGTAGGACAATATTGCATGGAGTACCAGTCTACGTTCACAAAGGAAACGTGTTGGAGGTCATCGTGGCTAGCTCTGTCGGCCACATCTACAACTTAACCACGAATCAGACTGGATACCCGGTTTTCACATATGAGTGGGCTCCACTCTACGTCGTTGAGAAGAAGTCTTCTTACACGAAGAGGTATCATCTTGCTCTAAGCGAGGTATGCAAGGGCGTAGACTATTATGTCAACGCTTGCGACTACGATATAGAAGGCTCTGTCATAGGTTACCTCATAATAAAATTTCTCGGTGATCTACGCAGGGCTTTCAGAGCCAAATTCTCATCGCTAACCCCCGTAGAGTTGAGAGAGTCTTTTAGAAAGCTAACAGGATTGGATCAAGAGATGGTTGAGGCCGGCCTAGCCAGGCATGAATTAGACTGGTTGTGGGGTATAAACATAAGCAGGGCTCTAATGACGGCTGTCGGAGTGGTTACGGGTAGAAGAGTTGTATTGAGTGCTGGCAGAGTGCAAACACCCACACTAGCCCACGTCGCCGCGCAGTTGAGGGAGAGGAATCTGCATATCCCATATCCTCTGTTCACATTAAGTATTGTAATTGAGAAAAACAACGTTAGGGTGACTGCGACAAGGCTCAAGGGATCTATTGACTCGAAGAACGAGGCTATGCGTATAGCCTCATATATCAGACAGAGAAAACAAGTCCACGTTGAAGAGTATAGTGAGGAGAAGTTATCGGTGCCGCCGCCATACCCGTTCAACCTCGGCGACCTACAGGAGGAGGCTTATAGGATATACGGCTTCAGCCCATACAAGACACAGGAGATTGCTGAGAGGCTCTACCTAGAGGCTTTGATAAGCTACCCTAGGACTAACAGCCAGAAGCTACCTCCCACCCTCAACTATAGGGGTGTTCTAGCGCAAATCGCTGAAAACCCCGCCTACAGGAGCCTGGTAAACCAGTTGCTCTCTGAAACAGGAGGATATTTGAAACCGAGGGAGGGTCCTAAGGAGGATCCAGCGCATCCGGCGATATACCCGACCGGTGTTAAACCAGCCGCCAATCTACCTTCGGAGATGCTTAAAGTATACGATCTCATAGTCAGGAGATTCCTAGCAGTCTTTAGCAAACCGTTTGAGATAATTAAGCAAAAAGCGGTTTTTTCAACTGGTCTACCCGGGGAGCTATTCGCTAGCGAGGGGCAGTATCTGGTTAAAAAAGGCTGGTTAGCATATTACCCCTTCTACGCTCCGGCTGAGAAAAGACTACCCTACTTTACGAAAGGCGAGGCTGTGGAATTAATCGATGTCGTCTTGAAGAAGACAACGGTTAAACCACCTCAAAGACCGAGCAAGATGAGCATTCTAAGATGGATGGAGTCTGTCGAAATTGGGACCGAGTCAACGAGAGCCCGTATCATAGAAACACTGTTTGAGAGAGGCTATTTGAAGAATAGTTCTAGTGGAGTGGATATAACGGATCTAGGTCTGGGTGTCATAGAAGTTATAGGGGAGTTCTTCCCAGAGTTGGCTAGAGTGGATTTAACCAGGATGTTTGAGAAGGATCTAGAGGACATCAAGCTGGGTAAAACCACGAGATCCCTTGTGGTTGAAAAGGCGAAGCAAACACTTCTCAACCTACTTAAGAGTTTTGAAGCGAGGAAAGAGGCTGTGGGAAGAGAGTTAGCTTTGAGACTTGGGATAGTTAAACCGGTAGAGAAATGTCTTCTCTGTAATAGGCAAGTCTACGCTAAGAAGCTATGCAGGTACCACTACGAAGCCTACAATAGGCTTTTAGAAGGATACAATGAGTGGAGGAGGAGAGAAGAGGTGTCATTCAATGATTTTTTAAGAGTGGTCGAGAAGTCTAAGACGACTGGGAAATGGGTTGCAGAGGTAGCTGGTTTTATTCTTAAGGGAGGCGACTTAGGTCCCGGTTAACTTATGGTACCAGATAGCGAGGTAGCCGATGTAGGGTATCTTGAGGGTGGATCCATCCACTGAGAAGACGACTCCTATCACCCTGTTGTATGAGACCCCCACAGGCTCACCGTTGACTACGTCGAAGTATATGAAGTCGGGTATTGGGTTGTTGTCTCCTTGTGTAACATAGTAGTAGTCGCCGTTAACAATCTTCACGTCTATAACACGGTGGATTATTAGCTTGTTGAAAACCCTATATATTATGATGTCTCCCACCCTGATGTGCGCCGGTGGGGGACGGTAGGCGAAGACGAGATCACCCTCTCTGAGGAGGGGGTACATGCTTGAGCCTTCAACCACTGCGAGAGTAGGCTGGGAGTAGGCGACCTGCTTCAACGATACGAGGAGTAGAGCTAAGAGCAGGACTAAGAGTACGCCCACCAATATTTTCGTGAGGCTGAAAGAGGCGTCCTTCAAGTCTCCCCCTCACTGAGTATTTCATCTGCGTCGAGGACAATCTCCTTCGGCTTCCTCTCCTCTTTTTCCTCCACTTTCTTACCTCCCTCTATTTCAACGCTGGTTCCACCAACCTTGAGTTTGCTGACGGTAGCCCTCCACCTGTATCCGCACTTTTTGCACCTAGCCACACCCATGACAGTGATAGTTATCCTCCCCATACTATCCGGTAGCGGTGAGACGAGTTGCCATGTTTTCTCGACAATGATATCAGTGCTACCGCATCTAGGGCATGTCAACCGCTTACTCATAGCTCCCCCCATAACAGGGCGATTAGTGCTATGTATAGGATTAGTGGAGCTAATAATGCTGACGCTAATCCGCCCATAAGCTTGTTTGAAGAAAAGTACGTTGCAACAGATAGTAATCCCGTGATCACTGGGTATAGTGTGAAGCCGTGTGCTAGCGAGACAACCGTTACTGCGAAAAACATTAGGGTTGAAGGGTACGACGTGTATATAACCTTGTTCTTGATTTTCCCAAAATGGGTTACAGTGTAAGCGACGTATGCTGCGAAAACCAAAGTTAAAGTTATTACTTCGCAGACTATAGCTGAATACATAGCTTACTCCTCGAAGGTGGTTTAATGCACGTGTTATATCACTCAGAATATGATGAAGCGTACTTGATAAAAAACGTTAGAGCGAGGTGGGTGCTAGATAGCAGGGGGAATCCAACAGTCCAGGTGAAGGTTGTTACAGAGGGACTAGGCGTAGGGGTTGGTTACGCACCCAGCGGCGCTTCAACGGGCGTGCATGAAGCCGTTGAAGTAAGAGATGGTGGTAGAGAGTTCCACGGGAGAGGAGTCGGGAGAGCGGTTGAAAACGTGAATAAAATGATAGCGCCCGCAATCATAGGTATGGACTCGAGGAGGCAGCGTGAGATAGACATGAAGATGATCGAAATGGATGGTACCAGAAATAAAGCTAGGATCGGCGGTAACGCTATTGTGGCCACTAGCATTGCTGTGGCGAAAGCAGCCGCCTCAACAATGGATTTACCGCTGTACCAGTATATTGGTGGGAAGCAGGCAGATCTATTGCCTGTACCAATGTTGAATATAATAAACGGTGGTGTCCACGCAGGCAACAAACTCGACTTCCAGGAATTCATGATTGTTCCAGCCGGCTTCAACGCTTTCAACGAGGCTCTGAGGGCGAGCGTGGAAATCTACCATGAGTTGAAAAAAATCTTGAAGAATCGCTACGGCTCCCAGGCGATCAATGTAGGCGATGAAGGCGGGTTCGCGCCCCCACTGGAGAAGACGAGAGAGGCCCTGGATCTATTAGTCGAGTCGATTAAAGCAGCGGGGTATTCCCCGGGCGACCAAGTGGCTCTTGCACTAGATGTCGCTAGCTCGAGGCTGTTTAATCGTGATAAAAACGTTTATGTCGTCGAGGGTCAAGAACTCTCCGTTGACAAACTCATCGACTACTACTCAAAGCTGGTAAACGATTATCCTATAGTTAGTATTGAAGACCCGTTCCACGAGGACGATTTCGAGGCTTTCGCTAAGTTTACAAGCGAGTTCTCCCAGAGGATTCTAGTGGTAGGCGATGACCTCTTTGTGACAAACCCCGAGAGGCTTGGTAAAGGGATATCGGTGAGAGCCGCCAACTCCATTCTCGTCAAGGTCAACCAGGTTGGCACGCTCACCGAGACGTTCACGGTTGTGGATATCGCTAGGACTGCTGGGTATAGGACTATTATAAGCCATAGGAGTGGTGAGACGGAAGACACTGTTATATCAGACCTTGCTGTAGGGGTTAGGGCTGGTTTAATAAAGACGGGTGCCCCCGCTAGAGGGGAGAGGACAGCAAAGTATAATAGGTTGCTTGAAATCGAGGAAGAGGTTGAAAAACCGAAATACCCGGGTTTCAGCGTGTTCCCGAGAAAACCATAGGCCTTGCTAAAAAATTATGGTAGTATGAGACCGAGCACGATTAGGACTAGGGCTGTCACAACCATTAACTTCAGGAACCCGCTTACAGGGATGTTTGGTAAGGCTTTTATCAGTTTTATCAACCCTATTACAGCCATCGCAACTACCATCACTACTATTATCGCGAACCCAACGAAGAATAATACTGCACCAACTCCACCGGCACTGCTTAGGGCGTTAGCCGTATTGCTCAACACTTGTGACACAACGTCTAGACCCATTTCCAACCCCTCCTTAGATTCCCTAGGCAAGATTTAAAAGGGAGGTGGCCTTTATGGGCAGTATGATGATGAAGGTTAAAAGCGTGGGAAGCATCAAGGCGATGCCAGACACCAGGCTTCTGATATAGAGGAGTCGCTGTTGATCTTCTCGATAGGAGAATACCCTCCTACCTCGCCAGGATCGTCTAGGATGTTAAGTGTAGGCTTGGATAAAACAAAAATTTTAGAGTAACCTTTCACTCAACTCCCCGCAACATGAATGGAGTATAGCCCGGCTATTTATAACGGATCTCAATTGGGATAAGAGTTTGATAGCGAGGTGGAGTTATGGATATACTAGTGGACCAGGTAGATGAATATTTGGGGAAGCCTGTTATAGACCCCTACAATAGGAGGCTTGGATATGTTATTGGATTCTACAGTGACGCCGATGGTAGAGTGAGAGCCCTAGAGATAAGCCTCGGAGACGTGGAATTCAAACAGTTAGATATAGAGAGGTTTAAGTTTGAGAATGGGAACATAATTCTACTACCCGAGTGGGAGTTCCTGGCATTGCAATTAGAGAACAGGATTCTGAGGCTTAAGAAGAGAATGGCCGCCCTAGAAGAACTAAATGCTAGGAAAGACCTCCCCAAGCATGCGTACGACTCATTCAAGAAAAACCTCGAGGAGAGCTTGATGAAGGCTAAGGAGGATGCTAAGGCTGTCAAAGAGTTGTTGAGGAAGAGGATTCACGAGCTCGAGGACAGTATCCTCGAATTGGAGAAGGCGATGACGAGTATTAAAGTCAGCTACCTCTCAGGGGAGATACCCGAGAAAGCTTATAAATCAGCGAGCGAGCATATAAGGAAGCATTTAGATAGTTGCGAGCTAGAGAAGGAAAGCGTGAAACAGCATTTGGATAAAATAGAGGCGCTGGAGTCTCAGCCTGTTGATTTGTCAGTTAAATCAGCACCTATTCCTCAAGCACAGGGTCAGCCTGCAGGTCAACCCATCCCTGTTGTGGTACTAGAGGGTAGTCAGTAATATCGGGATAAGACTCTGACGGTTTTTTAAAAGCCTTCCTAAACCCATGTTTCCAACGGCAAGGTGTTAAGCTTGTCTATGTCCGGCACTATCTCGCGAGGAGGAGTATTATCGAGAATCGTGTGGATGTTTAAGCCAAAGGATCCAACCGTAAAGAATCTCTACGACGCCATTGTCATATTAGACAGGATGATCAACGGGATAGAGTCCTCTAAGAGGAGTTTGAAATCAGCGTTAGAGGAGCATTCTAAAAGGTCGAAGATGGCTGCCCAGGACGGTAAATCCGAGTTCCAAGCAATATTCGACGAGGAGATGAAGCACATTTCAAGTCTCATCGGGATTTTCGAGAAAGTCTCATATGATCTACTAAGAGTGAGATATAGGCTCGAGACCCTCACGCTCGTAGAAGAACCTATGAAGATGTTGCCGGAGGTAATCAGGGAGCTACAAGATGTAAGGCCAGAGGTCGAGAGGATAGCACCTGAGCTGACGAGTATGTTGAACGAGGTGGAGAGGAAGGTGGCCAGTATCATGGCAGTATCTAATATGGAGCCGGTTACAACAACTATGACTATACCTAGGAGAGAAATCCAGGAATCTTCTATAGAAGCAAGGACTAAACAACAGGTTCAACTACCTCCCCTACCTCCGCAGGAGGTACCTACCTCTAGCAACCAAACTAGACAAAACTCGAGTAAGAAAGCTACACCCGAGGTAGCTGTACCTGTGAACGTAGTAGCCCACTGGCTTTTAGATGAGATAAGAAGTAACGGTGGTCTCCTGGATATTCAGACGTTTACTCTGAAATACAGGGTTAGTAAAGAGAGGGTTTTTGAAGCGTTAAGGATTCTTGAGGAGAAGGGGTTAATCAAGGTCAAAAGGTATTAAAGACCTGTTTTTCCGCGGGGGTGCGCCATATGGCTATGCATTATCTTGTCGAGAAAGGCACAGAGTACGCTAAGCTGGCTGTAGAATTAGATAAGAAGGGTGAGTACGAGAAGGCTATAAAGTACTACAAGACTGCAATAGAGTTGTTCTCGAAGTATCTCTCGCTATATCCTGATAACTCGCTAGCCGACTTCTACAAGGATTTGATAGCCAGGTACAAACTTAGGATAGAAATTCTGGAGAAACACATGGAGAAAGCTAGCGTGCCAGGTGGATCTGCCGCCGAATCAGCTAAAGACGATGTTGAGGTCTTAATGCCGGATAAAAGAACTAACAAGAAAAAATTCGATGATCTCGTTGACTTAGAGGAGGTTAAGAAAGCTTTGAAGAGAGCTGTGGTCTACCCTGTTAAAACACCACAACTATATCCGCTGGGTTGGCCGAGAGGGATACTTCTCTTCGGGCCACCTGGTTGCGGTAAGACAGAAATCTCGATCGCGCTAGCCAACGAGATCAACGCCGCTTTAATAAACGTTAGCCCAGCTACCATCATGAGCAAATGGCTTGGTGAAGCAGAGAAAAATGTGGCTAAAGTATTCGATAAGGCGCGGGAGATCGCATCCAGCGGGACACCTGTGATAATATTCATCGACGAAGTCGACGGGTTATTCCAGGAGTACAGCGATGAGGTTGGAGGGGAGAAGAGGATGAGAAACCAGTTCCTTATGGAGATGGATGGTTTAAAGGAGAAGGTGAATAATAACCTCCCCTTATTTGTGATAGGTGCAACAAACAAGCCTTGGAAACTGGATATTGGCTTCATAAGGAGGTTCGAGAAGAGGGTTTACGTTCCTCCACCCGACAAAGAGGTCAGGAAATCGCTCTTCAAATATTACATCGACAAGCTCTCGAACGTATACAAGGCTGACGAGCTGGATCTAGATAAACTAGCCGAGATGACGGAGGGCTATAGTTCCGCCGATATAGCATCAATAGTGAAGGAAGTTCAGAACAATATAGCTGAGGAGCTCAATGAAAAATCAGATGGTAAGAACACACCCACAGTTGAGAGAAAACTCACCATGGACGATTTCATCCAGGTCATTAACAGGAGGAAGCCGAGTATATCACCTAAAATAATCGAGGCTTACAAGATATGGTATGATCAGCATGGCGCGTTGTAACGTTAAAACATAAACTGTCAAAAGCTATTACTTGTTTCGAGGCGATGAAGCAAGTCGTGCCTCTTGAGCTGGTGAAAGGCTCAGGGGTAACCGAGCCGATGAATAAATGCTTGCTTAACGTGTGGGAATGGGTGGGCTACAGGCGATTTTTACTCTTTTAGATGGATCTCAACGATATCCTTGTCCATTAGAATATGGTCTAATCCAACTCGTTCCCCAGGGTACTTCGAGGAGGGCCCCCACACCCTGGCATAGTGGAAGTTCTCAACGAAATCCTTGTGGATTCTCTTAGCGACATCGAGCACTGTAGCGCCCCTCCTCAATATGAGGGGTTTATCCGACACACCACTAGTAGGGGACTTCGTGTAGACCCTTATGATCTCGAGCTCTTTAAAAATAAGTTCCCCAAGCTTCCCCAGGCCTAGGCCTGTTAAAGCTGAGACACCTAACATACTCCCCTCTACGTCCGTGTTTTTCCTCAAGTACTCGACTGCTCTCTCGCCCCCCGCGTCAATTTTATTGACTAGCAGTATTGAAGGTTTGTATTGGACGTTCCCGAATATAGCGTGCTCTACATCGTCTAACGTGACTCTACCTATAACTCTCACGTGGGCGTTGTGTATATTGTACGAGGCAAGAAGCTTCTTGACGTCCTCAATAGTTGCGTCCACGAGCTCCCCCATCATAGTAACTTTAACCCCGACCTTCCCGGTTTTATATCTCTCTATTTCCACTCTTCCCTTGGCTTTGGATAGGAGTATCCCTGCCGACTCGAGTTCGCCTCTTATTTCTAGGTAATCCTTTACAACATCTCTCGTAGCATCTAGGATAATCATGATCAAGTCCGCGTTGCGACATAATCCCATAACACGATTGTTGAAGGGTCCTCTCCCAGGTAGGATAGGTGGCGTGTCCACTAGCTGGAAGTATATGTCCTCATATTTCAACATGCCTACTTGAGGGAATGTGGTGCTGAAGGGGATATCTGAGACCCTTGTTTTAGCTCCGGTTAATCTCTGAACCAACAGGCTTTTCCCAGAGTTAGGTAGCCCGACCAAGACTACTTGGGCAGCACCTTCTTTCTCAACAAGGAAGCTGAGCCCCCTCCTCGCACTCTTCTTTTTTCTCTCTTCCAATTCTTCTCTAAGCTCCGCAAGCCTCTTCGTAGCCCACTCTCTGAGGTTCTCAGTACCCTTATGCTTCGGTACAGCGGACAGGAATTCTTCTAAGGCCTTAATCTTCTCCTCCGTAGTACGTGCCTCAAGCACCTTCAACCACTTTACCTTAGCCTCGGCTGGCAGGTTTGTTACCATCCTCGCCCCCACCTCTAATAAAATATAGGAGGTTCAGTGGGCTCCTATACCAGCTGGGTGCAAGGTGTTTAAGGTTCTTCCACTTTAATCTGACAATGAGAGGGGGGTTTAAGCTAGCATTCTCCCTAACCCACCGGATAGTCTTTGGGTCGGTTGAGTATCCCGAGCCATAATCGCCGAACACAAGCTTTCCCGGCTTAATACTCTCATCTCTAAGCGTCTTGGCTATAATACTTGCCATGGAGACAACAGGGTACTTCGAGTCAGCGTTCGCCTCCATCACGAAGCGGGCCAGTTTATTTCCAAACAGCCTTCTCGAATAGGCTCTCAGACTCGCCTCAACGCCTTTCACCTCGTCAACGTATATTTCAACCTCCTCGCCACGCCATAACACCTTGGAAACCTTGTGAAGCAACCTCTTGATAGTCTCGGAAGTAGTTGTATTCAGATTCTCCGAGTCAACTCTCCTAGCGGTAACGTAGACTGCTATGAATGATAGTGGTAGGTTTCTTAGAGCGATCTCCCTAATTCTCTCCCTCTTCTTGGGTGAAAGCGTCTTACTATCCCTGACCCCTATCTCGCTTAGCATGGCTACATCCATGTTGCGGAGGACAACACATGAGACGACCATATCGCCTATTAATGGCCCCCTACCAGCCTCATCTATACCTATTATAATTCTACTACCCGTCAAGACAGTAATTTACCTCTTTAACACCGCTTGCTCTAACAAGCTCAATATAATGGTTGAACGTAGAGGAGCAATCACAGTTTAAGACAAGCCTGGGAGGATACTTCGTGTAGATCTTCAACAAGTTCTCCTCGGTTAAATCTCCTACTTTGATGATCACCATGTCACCCCTTAATTCCCTTGCAACCTCTCTAGCAATCTTCTCAACCTCTCTACTAAACATTATAACTCTCCTCCAGCCGCTGCTCTCAGCAAGGATAGCTTTCAAGCTACGGCAACCCTTCGACACTATTATCACGACATACATCTCCTGAATCCTTGGGCTACTCGTACCAGCTTATGTTAAAATATTTGATCAAACTTCTTATATTTAACTAGGCGAGGGTGTGATCGATGGGCCGTTTCTTCGGGACAGACGGTATTCGAGGTGTGGTTAACGAGACTCTTACACCCGAGTTTGTTTTAAGGATGTCGTTGGCTATCGGGAGCTTCTTCGATGAGGGTGCTAGGGTTCTTGTAGGCCGAGATGCTAGGGCTGGTGGAGAGATGATTAAGAGCATTGTTATAGGGGGGCTTTTGTCCTCGGGTGTGAGAGTCTACGATGCAGGGTACACGCCGATCCCGGCGTTGCAGTACTGTATCAAGGAGGGGGGCTTTGATGGGGGAGTTATGATCACGGCCAGTCACAACCCACCCGAGTATAACGGTATCAAGGTGATAGGGCCAGACGGTATTGAGATCCCGAGGGAGAGCGAGAATACAATCGAGGACATATACTTGAATACCAGATTCAGAACACCTGGTTGGAGGAGTATTGTAAGCGATGTCACGGATTATAAGATTTGCAATGAAATATACGTCGACAGCGTTGTCAAGCTAGTTGACAGGGAGGTTATATCCAAGGCCGGCTTCAGAGTCGTGATAGATCCGGTTAATAGTGTTGGAGCGTTGACGACGCCCAGGATCGCGATGAAGCTAGGTGTCCAACCAATCGTGATCAACGGGACTTTCAACCCGTACTTCCCTTCAAGAAACCCCGAGCCCACTCCTGAGACGCTTGTCACAACTGCTAAACTTGTGAGAGAATATGGTGCTGTAGCTGGATTCGCTCATGACGCTGACGCGGACAGGGTTATAGTGATAGACGAGAACGGTATTGTACAGTGGGGTGATAGAACGGCAACTCTTCTAGCCAGCTATTTGAGGAGAGAGCGTGGTGAAAAAGGCGTTAAAGTCTTCACAGCAGTCTCGAGTAGCATGGTGGTTGAAGATGCGCTTAGACCTCTAGGAGTGAGCGTCGTGTGGATGAAAGTTGGAAGCGTTGACATAGCACATGAGATGAAGAAGCATCCCGACGCACTCTGCGGGTTCGAGGAAAATGGGGGGTTCATGTATCCGCCTCACCAGTATGTCCGGGATGGAGGGATGACTATGGCTCTTTTCCTGGAGATGCTCGCGCGTCTAAGATCGAAGCCAAGTGAGCTCTATGATAGGCTCCCCAAGCTGTTTGTTATAAAGAAGAAATATAGGATGGAGAGGGAGAAGGCTTTGAACGTTGTGGAAAAGGTGAAAGAAATGTTTAAACACGAGAGACAGATAACAGTCGACGGTGTGAAGGTGATTGGTAAGGGGTACTGGTTTCTCGTGAGGCCGAGCGGCACCGAGCCCTTGCTCAGAGTAATGCTTGAAGCTGAGAGCGAAGGCATGGCAAAGAAGTTGATCGATATGATCGAGGGGATCGTTGGGACTATTGAGGGTGAAAAACAATGATGAGATACTGGGGAGTAGACTTCATTAGATGCGTGGAGTGTAAGCATCACCCATTACAGCTCATTATATTGGAGTCCGAGGAGCAGGATGTAGATACATCAGGCCTCGAATTCCCGATTTGCCGCAACTACTGCGCGTTTCTAAACAAGCCCGTGGTGAAGGGAGAGCAGTATCCATGCGAGAAATGTATTAGGGTAGGTATTAAAACGGGGGTCTTGTATTGCCCTAATTGTGGTAGATGGTATCCGATCAAGAACGGTATAGTCTACTTGCTACCAGACAAGAAGAGGAAGGCTGAGTCGGATATTAAATTCCTCGAAACGTACAAGGATAGGCTCCCGGAGAATATAGTGAGGGAGGGGAAGCCGTTTAACTTACTCAAATCATCGTGACACTGAAGCTTATTAAGGAGCTTAATAATTGAAGCTAAGTAACGAATGTGGAAGTGAGATGTAATGGCAGACTTCTTCTCGAACCTAGAAGCCTGGGTTAAAAGGCAGCAGGAGGTTAGAGAAGGGTTTAGAAAAGCCGAGACCGACTACAAGGAGGCTGATAGGCTAGCGTTGATACTGCTCTCCAGGATGGCCTTCCAGCACATGATGAGAACCATAGAAGCATTCGACCAGTGGTTGAAAGACCCCGCTATCACAGCCCACATGCCGAGGGAGATGCTGGTTGACTTATGGGAAAAGCTAAGGGTTCTACTGTATGGATTAATAGATTTGGATATAGAACATACAAGTAAGTACAATGAGTTCCTGAAGAAACTATCCGCTGAAGGGAGGTTGAACCCACTCCTGTTCTACGAGAAGGGAGAAAAGGAGTCTAAGAGAGTTCAACTGCAAATCTAAACCGCTCTAACCGAGGCGTCTCTTAACCTTTATTTCAACCTCGGCATCTATCGGTGCAATTTTAACCTTCAGCTCATTCACTAGCTTATCAATAACGTCCTTATCGTTTCTGAGACTAGTCTCCAAGTGCTTGCCTATGAATTCTCTCCCAAGGCTACTTGTAGCCAGTTTCTTCTTCTCGTTTACTTCGAGTAAACCCAGGTATTTTAGCACGGCTAGATCACTTGAGACATCCTTGCTAGTAGGCGTCTGACCTATAACTACAAAATTGTAGCCTAAGTCGTATCCATTCTGTCGCATGTAATATAATAGGTGGAGGAGTGCTTTCTCGCTTATATCCTTGAAAAGTGATGTGATGTACAATAGTTTTATCAGCCGGGGGTTCTTCTCTACATCGCTGAGCGATACGATATGTCTCGTAACAATCTTCAACTCCTTGCTCTTAGTTGCTTGCGGTTGCTGAGGTTTTGACACGTTAACACCCGACTTCAAACTATTACTTTACAACCTTAAAATCACTAAAATAAAATAAACCTCAACGTCTTTAAGCAGGAGTCTGGATATAGCTCTTTGAATCACGTGATGATTAACCTTGTACAATGGAGCTACAGCACGTGAGCGGTACGTGGTTGACCTGGTAAGGAGTGCTGTGGAAAAATACTCTCTTCCCAACACCATTCTCAGGGAGATCGAGGTTCTGTATGATAAACTTGTAAATCTTGAACTCTATATCCTTAACGTCGACTCAGCTCGAGAAGCCTATTTAATGCTAGATAGAATAGCCCAGCTGGAAGTAGCGCTTGAAACCAATTTAGATAGAAATAGCGTGCTGATTTTACTAGAGGAGTTAAGAGAGTTATTTAGGGAAACATACACTTCAGCATTCAAGCAGTCTAAAAGACAGAGAGTTCAACTAGCGACCCCTCTTATCCTATCGCTTCTCGGTTACATACTGTGTTATCTAAACCTGAGCTTCCTCCCACTTATGATACCGGTGGGTTTAACTATTATTTCGCTTCCCCTATATTATAAGACTAGATCTTTGGTTGTATCCTACTTGCTGGCGATTACAGGAGGTTTAACTGGTATTGTATTGGTTTTGACAGTGTATGGGGGTATCGTGGGATTCCTAGACGTAGCTTTGTACATGCTTTCAGCTCTCGCGAATATTACTTACTTAAGTATGTATGAGGTCGTTAAGACCCGGAGAGGAGTCTTCGAGGTACTTTTAACTCGGGAGGCTTTAAAACATATGCGTCTCGAGATATCTATGGCGTCTAAGTCCGTAATAGATCCAATGATTATTTTCTTCTTCAACGAGAAGTACGGTGAGGTAGGTGTAGACCTTGCCAAATATAAAGTCAACGTGATGAAAGCCAACGGTTTCTCCGACGAGGAGATACTGGAGAGGATGAAGCTTTTCCTCCAGCGTTAAATGAATAAAACAGAGGTTAATAGTAGGATCATAGAACAAGGGGGTGTAAATGCCTGAGATCAAAGTTGAAGCCGTGAGGAGAAGAGTTAGAATCAGCACTCACAGTCACATCAGGGGCCTGGGTCTAGATGAGAAAGGTCATGCCCTCCCGGTGGCGGACGGGCTCGTGGGGCAGAGGGAGGCAAGGGAGGCCGCTGGAATCATAGTGCAAATAGTTAAATCGGGGAAGATGAGTGGTAGAGGCATCCTATTCGTGGGGCCGCCTGGGACAGGTAAGACTGCTTTAGCTATAGCGATAGCAAGGGAGCTTGGCGAAGACACCCCCTTCGTCATAATGAGTGGAAGCGAAATATATAGTAGTGAAAAGAAGAAAACTGAGATTCTAATGGAGGCCCTTCGCAGATCTCTCGGTGTCAGGGTGAGAGAGAAAAGGTTGGTGTACGAGGGGGTTGTAAAAGACGTTAAGGTGAGAAAAATAAGACACCCGATGGCCCCCCATCTAGCCATACCGAGAGAGGCGCGGATTGTTCTGGCGACCAAGGACGAGGAAGTTCCGCTGACAGTCGGGGAGGAGATAACAGAGCAGATCATTGAGATGGGTATTAGGAAGGGAGACGTTATATGGATTGACGCGGAGACAGGTAGGGTTTTCAGAGAAGGCAAGGCTAAGGATTACGTTGAGGCTAAAACATATGATGTCGAAACCAAGAAGCTTGTTGAAACACCGAAGGGACCCGTGAAAAAAGAAAAGGAGATTGTGAGGACTTTAACCCTTCACGAGTTGGACACTATTGTGGCATCCCAGAGGGCTATGATTAGCTTCTTCGGTTTCACTTTCGAAAGGGAGATACCACCAGAGGTTAGAAGAGATGTGGATGAGATGGTTAGGAAATGGATTGAAAGCAATAAAGGTGAGATTGTCCCAGGAGTCTTATTCATAGATGACGCTCACATGCTTGATATAGAGGCCTTCAGCTTCCTGACGAGGGCTATGGAGAGCGAGTTCTCACCGCTAATAATACTTGCCACGAACAGGGGTGTAGCCAGGATAAGGGGAACCGACCTTGAGTCACCCCATGGTATACCACTCGACTTGCTGGATAGGCTTCTAATAATCCCTACAAAACCTTACTCGCCGGATGAGATGCGGGAGATAATTAGGATCAGGGCTGAGGAAGAGGACATCAAGCTGGGCAACGAGACTCTCGAAGAGCTGGTTAAACTGGCGTCCGAGACAAGCCTGAGATATGCTGTTCAATTACTTGAGCCGGCTAGCATTATAGCCGGTGAGAGCGGACGTGAAGAAGTAACTGTTGAGGATGTTAGGAGGGCTCGCCAGCTCTTCATAGACCTGTCTGCGAGCGTCAGGTACTTGAAAGACTACGAGTCGAAATTCCTAAAGTGATGTTTAATGAATCCGGTGGGGGGCGAGGATGCTACTAGGTTACTACGAGAACTGCGTGAGATTTATTCCAAAACAACTAGGCATGAGGATAGCATACTGGGCTCGATGACGACTACGCCTAATCCACTAGCCATTTACGCTTTCACAATTTTCTCCCACACAAATCTAGCAGACCTAGAACTATTCTCGTCGCTCAAAGACATGTACAAGGATGTACTAGATTTAGCTGGGAGAATTTATGGCTCTAATCTAGGGTACGTTACAGCTGGTGCTACAGAATCAAATTTGATAGCTCTATACGTGGCCCGAGAGATCCATGGAGGGAATAATAACATAGTGGTAGCACCAGACACGGTACACTTCTCGGTTGAAAAAGCATGCAGGTTTCTGGGTTGTAGGCTTGTTAAAATACCAGTAGGTAATAAACCATTGGATCCCGGATTGTTAGTGAAATACGTGAGAGAATACTCACCTTTCGCTATTGTAGTTACAGCTGGGACGACGGAGTTAGGGTTGGTTGACCCGATTAAAGAGGTCGCGGAGATGGCTTCAACCAACAACGTTTACCTCCACGTAGACGCCGCTTACGGAGGCTTAATAATCCCCTTCCTACACGAGAGGGGGCTTGTAAAGGAGAACGTATACTTCTACAAGGGTGTTTCAAGCATTGCCGTGGACTTCCACAAGTTCGCGGGAGCTCCACCACCCGCGGGGCTTATCTTGTTCTCGAACGAGGACTACCTGAACGCTAGTTGCTTCGAATACTCTTACACAATCTCTGGAAAAATATGCGGTGTTCTCGGGACAAGGCCTGGTGGAAGCCTGGCCGGCATATGGGCTGTGTTGAGAGGGATGGGTTTAGACTACTTGAGGGATAAAGCTCTCTGGGCTTTTAACGTGGCCAGGGAGTTGTTCTCGAGTATAAACTCCATAAAAGGGTTTGAGGCGATTGAACCGGAGACAACAATTGTGGCTTTCAGGCATAAGAGACTTCCTAGTAATGTATTATCGGACTATCTAGCTGAAAGGGGGCTTTTCCTCTACAAGGCCCCAAGTATAGGGGGTTTGAGAGTGGTTGTAATGCCTCATTTCAACAAGGCCTTGATCGGGAGACTCCTAAAATCTCTAAGCGATATTTCGAGGTCAACTCCTCATGCCTAGTCTAGGCTTAATCTTCAAACAGTTGGCGGAGGAGGACTTCAAGGTTTTGAGGGCTATGGAGAAATTGTCTAAGAGATATGAGTATGCGCCCTTGGAAGCAATCGTCAGAGAGTCCGGTTTTTTCGAGGAAAAGACGTCTCTTATTCTCTCCAAGCTGTACAGGCTTAAACTCGTGAAGTCAAGGCTTACGGGTTCATCCAGGTCTTACAGGCTAACGTATCTAGCACTAGACATGCTAGCTCTCAGAGGTCTTGTCGACCAGAACGTCGTCTCAGCTATAGGGGAGAGAATAGGTGTTGGGAAGGAGAGCGAGTTGTACAAGGCTCTATCCCCTCAAGGCAATCTACTAACGGTGAAATTCATAAGGCTGGGGCGACAAAGTTTCAGGAGGACGAGGCTTGTGAGAAGCTGGGCTACACTCCCTGTCTCCTCCTGGTTTGATCAATCTAAGGTAGCCGCTGAGAGGGAGTATAAGGCTTTAGCCGAATTACATGCTTTCAAGGCTGGTGTTCCCAAACCCTATGGCTTCAATAGGCATGCGACAGCGATACAATACATAGATGGGGTGGAATTATACCGGAGGCCAATGCTAAGGAAACCAGAGGATACACTCCAGCAAGTACTCGACACTATAAGAGTTGCGTATGTTAACGCTGGGATTATCCACGGCGATTTAAGCGAGTATAATATAATAGTTGAGAAAGAAAGCGAGAAACCCTATATTATAGACTGGCCACAATACATTTACAAGGACGAGATGAACGCGCTGGAGCTTTTGAGGAGAGACCTCAAATACATTCTCAACTTCTTCATGAAAGTATACCGTGTCTCAATGCGCCTTGAGGAAGCATTAAAATACGTTACTTCCTAGCATGTGAAAAACACCCTATCCACGCGAGTCAACTTTAATTAAGGCTTTACGTAATAGATTAAACGACCTGGGTCTACATCACTCGTGAGGAGAAGGGTTGTATTTTTGCCGAATGCGGGGGAAAGAAGCGAAAGGGATTTAAAAGATGTTTGTATAATAGGTGTGGATATTCAGCCTGGCTCCTCACCCTTCTCTGCCAGCGGGGCCAAATACTCTGTAGTCGTATTGAAGAACAATACGATTAGGCAGGAATTCAGGGATGCGACGATCGGGAAGATTGTGAGGCTGGCATGGGAATGCGGCTCGGCGAATATAGCTGTGGATAACATTTATGAGCTGGCTCCTGATAAGAAGACTCTCATCAAATTATTCGAAATGTTCCCAGAGTCTACTGAGATCATCCAGGTTACAGCGGGTGAGGGAGGCTTCAGGGATCTCGATGAGTTGAAGAGAATACTCGGCTTAGAGCACGAGAATACGTCGGATCCATTAAGCTCAGCTCGTATCATAGCATATGCTGCTAGTAAAGGAATAGGCTTGAGGATTAAAAGGAAGGTGGTTAAGACGAAAATAATTGTGACAAGAGGTAGGAGTGTAAGCCATGGAGGCATGAGCTACAACAGGTATATGAGGAGTATTAGAGCCGGAATACTCTCTGTCACTAAGGACATTAAGAAGATACTGGATGAGAACAAAATAGATTACGATCTTTATATGAGAAAAAGTAAGGGTGGGCTTGAAAGAAGCGTTTTCATAGTTTACGCAACGAGAGAAGAGTTGTACGGCATCGTTAAACCAGTTAGGACAAAGGGGGTTAAAGTAGTTGTAAAACCCGTCTCAGATATCCTGATGGGAAACGAATTAAAAGAGAGATCCTCGCGCCCGATAATAGTTGGAATAGACCCGGGGATGACTACAGGTATTGCTTTAGTGGACCTCGATGGTAGAGTTATACACGCCTCTTCGTACAGAAGCGTCGATAGGTCTATTATACTTAATATCATCTCTCAGCACGGTATCCCAATTGCCGTGGCGACCGATGTAAGCCAAGCCCCCGAGTTAGTTGAGAAAATGGCTGCCCAGACAGGCGCCATCCTAGTAACCCCTCCAAGAGACTTAGACTCTAACGAGAAACAGAAGCTTGTGGAGAAAGCCCTGAGCTTGAACAAAGGCTTGTACCTGAAAGACTCGCATGTAAAAGATGCCTTGGCCTCAGCATTCAAGGCGTTAAACATGTTCTCGGATAAGATCCTAGAGATAAACAGGTTTGTGAGACGATACAACCTTAGGGAAAAACTCCCATTCATTGTGAGAGAGGTGTTGAGCGGGAGGCCGGTGAACGAGGTTGTAGAAAAATATATCAATTTGGAGATTTCAGGGGCGAAGACAGCGAGTCCCGTGGTTGAAGACCGGTCTCACAGAAGAGGACATGATTCAAGCGATATTCAAACGTTGTGGCAAAGAGTTGTTGAACTAGAGGCAGCAATTCAATCCCTTCAAAAACAGTTGGCTGATAAAGACGAGCTAATTAAGAACCTCGAGCTGGAACTAAAGCTGTCGAGAAACCTTAAGTGGAGCGAGGAGTGTGAGAGAAAAGTGTATGTCTTAACAAATGAACTTAACGAGTTGAGGAGAAGCCTGGAGGAGAAGGATAGGAGGATAGAGGACCTCCTAAATAAAATCAACCATTTAGCTCTCGCATTTAAGGGCGTAGCCGATGGTAGCTTACTGGCGATCCCGAGGTTGAAGAGGCCAAGCGATATCCTGGGGATTTCATCCACAAGAGTGAAGATTGTTTTCCTAGATGAGGCGCTTGTACTCGACGATAAAGTAACAGGCTACTTGAAGTCTAATAAAACAATTGTGTTGACAAGGAGGAAACCCTTAACTGAGCAACCGGTAGTAATCCTGGAGTACCAGCCTGTGGTGGAGTTTGAGGAGTTTGTCGTAGTAGAGAGGAAGATCCTTGAAGAGGGGGAGAGAATGTGGACTGAACTTGAGAGGAAAAAGAGGGAGGAGGAGTTCAACAGAGTTGTCAAGATGATAGAGGAGTATCAGGCTCAACGCATGAAAAAACTCGGCGTGAATAGTTTCGACAGGTCAATATAGTGAAACCCTGCTTTCCAGTATCATCCTCGTTATATTTTTAATTGAGTTAAGCTCGTCGTTGACAATACCCTCGATTTCACTAACGATATTGGATGGGAGCTCGCTTCTGGAAAAGTCTAGCGGGATGACTTTGATGCTCACCACCTGCGGGTTGTCTATCGGCTTACCGATCTGGCTTAGTATCTCTACGTATACATCTCTAACGTAGTCGCTGGAGACATCGTAGATCTTCCTCGCGAGTATCTCAGCTAGTACGTTGTATATTTTCCCTACATGGTTGACGGGGTTCTTCCCGGCTGTCGCTTCAAGGCTTATAGGCCTCATAGGAGTTATCAAGCCGTTTGCCCTATTACCTCTGCCGGTCGCGCCATCATCCCCGTGTTCGGCGCTAGTTCCTGTCACAGTCAAGTAGACGATGCCTTTATCAGGCATATCAGCTGTGTTCACGTTTACCTCAACATTGTAGTCTGGGACTATTTTAGATGCTAGATTGAGAATGTCCTCCACGACTTGCTGCTTATAATTCAAATACTCGCCTATATCTTTCACCTGGCTGTCTATGAAAGCAGCGGCGACAGTGAGCTTTATGCTCTTGTCTTTCCTTAAACCCATCACCTTCACATCTTCTCCTACCGCTGGCATCTTACTCTTGTATTCACGCGAGTTCAGAAGTCTCTCTGTCTCCAAGACGAGTTGTTCAAGCGGTGTTAACGGGTAGAAGCCGACTCCTATGCTCGTGTCGTTGGCAAGGGGTATCTGTTGTTTCCCCGTCTCGAAAACGGCCACGAGGTCAGCGCTACCTTTTCTAACCATATAGTCTACTACAACGTGTTCCTCGGGGTTCAAGAACCTCATATTCTCCCGAATCCATTTTTTGACGGCTTTGACAATTATACTGCCGAAGGGTACTTTTTCAACCCTATCGCCAGCTTTAATCTCTGTTGTAGCCCTCCCGGCGACCACAATGTACACTGGCTCTATGACCTCGCCTCCGCCGAAACGCGGGTTAGCTTGCCCACCCACTAGAAGTGTTTTATCAAGGTTGTGGTGGAGGATAGTGCCGAACTCCTTGAGATAGTACTCGCATAATGCTCTCGAAGCAGCCTCGCTCGCTGAGTCAGCTATGTAATCTGGATGCCCCACGCCCTTCCGCTCAACTAGTTCAACACGCATTTCCCTAACGCTTTGAAATTTAATGGGTTCAACAACGATATTCCTCGCCACTTCAACTCACCAAGAGCCCAGGTTGATAACCCTTAAGTGGGCATTGACATTTTATATTTAACCCTCTTTTTGAACGATTTTAACAATCGTTGATGGGCCTGGTATCTGGCTGGTTATCTCACCGACTGTTATGAACTCGCGGGCCCTGCTCTTCACAAGTTTATCGTAGATTTCAGATGCCACGTTCTCAACAGGTTTATCACCTGGCTTTAACACAACGTACCCCACAGACCTCTCTCTAACAAGCTCTTCCGGGCCAACGATCACCCTGTAGTAGGTGCCGTAAACACTACTCTCCACCTTCTCCAAGCCGAGTGAGAGCTCAAGCGGGATGGTTACGTAGTTCCTCCTCCCATATACCATGAAAGACCCCTTGGACAAATACTCGCCGCTCGGCGGGGTCTTTGAGACTTGATCGCCTCTAGCCCAGAAAACATCGATGGAAGCGAAACCGGCTTTCCAGGCTTTAGAATAGCATGCTGTTAGGTAGGCTGCCTCGAGTATATCTCTCTCAGAGGCCTCTCTTCCATGTGTTTTCAAGACAACGATTGGCGCGCCATGTATATCCGCATGCAGGAATATATCCGCATCCTCCAAGTACTTCCTGTAGATAACCTCATTCTGACCAGCATCCCTCCCACCGATAGCGAGGAGCCCGCTGGTGGTTATCAACCAGTGATATCTCTCATACCATTCTCGAGGCCTGATGACAATCCTCGACTCCTCTATAGTCGACCACTCAATTTTCTCCAACTCTTCCTCAAGCGATTTCTTCTTCTCTACAGCACTCTTGATCTTCTTCTCAAGCTCGCTTATCTTCTTTCTCAACTCGACAATATTCCCAGTTAAACCCAACCTGATATCCAGCCAGAACTCCACGTCCCCCGCCCTCAACTGGATCAAACCCTTGTCGGGCTGGTAGGCCTTCACTCCGTCGCATAACCTTGGTATAGAATCCCAGCCCCGCGTCCTGCGAGCCTCTTGAGAGCATAAAAGAGCATGTTCCACGAACCCGTAGTTCTCGTATATCGCGTTCAAAGCTTTCTTGTACTCCTCGAGTTCAGCCTGGAATGATCGAACTCGTTCAAGAATACCCTTGATAGCGGCCTCAACCTCCCCCTTCTTCTCCGCCAGCTTCCTCTCAACCATCCTTCTCGCAATACTCTTCTCGTAGAAGCTGAAGAACGTGTCAACAGCTGTGTCAAAATCCAGCTCCCTAACACTCCAGCCATACTCCTCGGCTATGACCCTAGGTCTAAAAGACGTGAACAACGCTGGTCCAGCCCCCTCAGTGTAGTAGACCAGGTACCCCCTCCCAGATTCGGCTTCCACCACTAGGCGGGCGTATTCTTCAGCTAATCTAGACAAGTCTACCCTTGCTATCTTCGCGGGCTCGGCGTTCTTCCCCTCGAATAGACCTGCCCTATAAATAATCTCCTCGGCGATGTAGCCTGGCAAACCCCATCCTTTCGCAATGCCTTTCACAAGGGAGTCATAGGCTAATAGTATATCAGCAAGGTTCTGTGCTTTAGGGCTCACCCCTCTAAGAGGGGGAGGCTGATACTTGACTCCGGTTTTTACAACGCGATCCCTCAACTCTAAGAGCCTTGTGGTAAACAAAACTTTATCCTCGTCATCAACAACTATGGCAACCCCTCTTGGAAGCAACTCAACTATAATACCATAGACTACCCCACCGCGTTCAAGATTCACTCTCAGAACCCTCTCCCAGCCCAACTGTTTCACATCTTTTATCCGCGCATTCCCTAACCTCCTTCTAACGAATATTGTGATGGGGTCTACCCTCTTCTCTCCGGGCTCAACACTAGATACATGGAATCTTACTCCCGGCTCCACCTTTACACTTAAAACCCCCTCTTTACACCTCACCCGCATAAGCCAGTAGAAGCTGGCTTTGTAGAAGTTGTCTAGGAAGCAGTTTCGAAGCCTCTCGGTGTACCGGCTTGAAGCAACGTATACGTCAATTACATCCATGCTATTTTTCTCGAAGCCTCCCACCATACACCTCCTCAGCTATCTCAGGTGGAAGCCTCTTATACTTGATGTAATACTCTAAGCCCGGGGCTAGGAGGGGCTTGCCCTCCACGATAGGATACCTGTATGGGAGGTGTACGAAGCCCGCCTCGATCTCTATGTCAACGCCATCTATGAAGTTGAGACCTTTATCATCCCCGTTATTGTAGAGGTAGAGCACATAGTAGGCGGATCCGTCTATACTGAACTGTCTATCGCCTATGTTCCTTGACTCGCACTCGGGAAGTCTCGAAGTCAGATACTGGAAGGTTCTACCGCGGGGAGGGTGGTCTCCGAGGATGCCCCCGATAACAAAGTACCTTGCTCTTTCGAAATCGCTGTATTCAAGTCTCCTAGAAGCCTTTGGGTCAAGTATGATCACCTCTCTTGGTGGAACACTCCTCTTCTTAACCAAATCTACAATGCTCTCGTTGACGACTCTACCATACCTTGCAAGAATATTATTGTATTTTACAGGTACATTGGTGAAAACCAGGTTGTCCCTCCCGGCGAGCATGCTTACATGCCTGTATTCTAATATGAGCCATGGGCTCAGACCCTCTTCTAAATGCTCGATCACTATAACTGGCTTTCCCAAAGCTCCCTCCTCCTAGCCTCCAACTGGTTCACAGGTTGGTTCATGTACTCGGCCGCAGTCAGCACTCTAATCCGTCTACCCGAAGAAGATACAGCCTCTTCAATTACCCTGAGAACTTGTTTGTAATCGAGGTCCCTGAGCAGATGGTGGTCTACTATGATAGTAGAGTTGTCAGGCATCGACTTTGCTACTTCGACGAGGTTTTTAATCCCCTCATCGACGATATTCTGCTCTACCTTGCTTTGAGAGAGGTAGGTTGGTGGCCCGCTTATGATGAGTATGTTGGGTCTAACGTTCTTAATGAAATCCACGCCTCTCGTTGAAATAGGGCCTTGAGCATCGCTGGCATGCACGAGAGTTACCTCACTTGTTTTAACAACGGTATAGAGGATGAAGCCTAGGCGTGTGCCCTCAGGTCCATGCGGCATAGGGGGCGAGAACTCTATTGACAAATCCTCGTCTATTTTGAAAGAACGGTTATCGGCGAACTCGAGTTGTCTAACCCTCTTCGAGACACCCCTCGTTACAAAGAGGTTGTAAGCCCTTGACCTCTGGCTGAAATTTATGTCTCTGCTATAGTTTTTCGCGTAGACGCTTTTACCTGTGTAGAAGTCTTCTTCACCCCTCCTGTAGAGAAAGTGATCTCTGTGGTAGTGGCTTATGACAACATGCTCCGCCTCCCCCATTAGCTCGTAGATCCTGCCTAGTGTTCTATCCAACATCTCCAATTCCAGTCTATGGGGCGGGAGACCATATCTCCGCGGTGCTAAATTCGCCCCGGGGTCTATGAAGATCGATGTGCCGTTAACTTCGAGGAAAACAGCCATACCCCTAGTACCCATGCTGTCAAACCCTAAGAGCTCAACCCTCATCGAAACCACTTTTAAACCAAAACACTACTCTACTCTAATGGTTGCGGGGATTGATAAAGACCCTCCACGAGCCTAATCTAGAGGACGTCTTGAAGGAAATACAAAACTGGACTCGACTCAAGGACACTCTCATCATAGTCGGAGAGTGCGAGGTAGAATATGAGGGGAGAGGCTATACCAGGCTGGCTAGCGGGGAGAGAATCGTGCTGGTGAAAAGTGATGGATCGGTTATAGTCCATAGGCCCTACGGATTTCAGCCTGTCAACTACCAGCCAGACACGGACTCAATAGAATCCTGGATCGAACCCGACGGGAGGCTGTCTATTATAGCTGTTAGAGATAAGCCTAGAGAAGCGTTGAAGATAACTTTCAGTAGAATAAATGTTTTCATCAGACAAAAATTGATTGATCGATCGAGGAAACTTCGTAATGTACTTTGATGAAGACGAGTTAAGGGACTATATCTTCGAGAATCCCGGCGTCCTAGAGGAAAGGGTGGAGACGCTGGCTAGGGAAGTGAAGACTAGTACAGGCGTTATAGATATCCTCGCAAAGGATTCCGAGGGTAGGTACATAGTTGTCGACGTGAAGCGGGGTACAGCTACCAGAGACGCCGTCTATCAGTTGTACAAGTATGTGGTGTCGGTTGAGAAGGAGAAGGGGTGTGTAAGCCTAGAGGTGTTCTAGTAGCGCCGTCTTTTACTCCAGCAGCACTAGACTCGCTTAGAAGACTTGGTTTAGAGTGGAGGTATATCGACCCTAAGAGGGTTTTAGAGTACTTGAAGAAGCGT